>Ga0131853_10009197_pt1 | contig 18054 bp, 4 predicted proteins | sample TergutLab28metaG_FD_92764 | JGI IMG/M metagenome (GOLD analysis project Ga0131853, IMG submission 92764) | Labiotermes labralis P1 segment gut microbial communities from Petit-Saut dam, French Guiana - Lab288 P1 (version 2) (version 2) | ecosystem: Host-associated > Arthropoda: Insects >... | reverse complement strand
GAAATATGTACCAGTGTGTGTGTGTGTGTGTATATATATATATATATATATATATATATACACACACACACACACACACACTAGAAAATATTTCATTATTTAAAAATTTGTGAAAATTCCGTGAATACCATTTCAAGTGCATTGATATAAAAATTTTGTTTGGTATCCAATACCAGAAACGTGTAAGTTGTTCTGTACAAGAAAACATTGTTTTGCAAGTTTTGACCAAATGGATTTTTAAATTCTTCAATTTAAAAAAAAATTCCTAAAGTTTCATACCATCAGGTGAGTATGGCATGTTGGGATTTAATGGTTGACTGCTGTAAGCTGAATCGCCAGCTTCTCACTTGCTGAGCCCATTAAGACCAAGGTAATGATCTGGAAATGAGAACAGCAAGTAATCAAGTAATAAGTATGTGTTGCAGGGGCAGATATTTCTGTACATTTGGCTTTCTTTAAATTTTAATTCTTATCCAGAGACACAGATATCAGAAATTGTTTGATTTGATAGCAGGGGAGTTATGTGAAGTGGCCCTCCTGGGTAAGTGGGCCATTTTCTGCTATTCTGTTGCTGGTGCTGCAATAAACTGTCTTTGGAGCCAATTACATGTGCATTAGTGTATTGAGATGAGACACAGAGTGTGGACATGCTTGTACCATGGAACAATCTGTTTGTGTGACAAAAACTATTTTTTGATAGCTCTGTGCATGTACATGGTGTTTTCAAATTTTCATTTGGAACTTGCTTAATATAATATGTGTAATAATTATAGAATAAACAGCAGATAGTGAGCTAAAACATGTAGGTTGTTCACACTTCTCCAAAATAGATGTATTGATATTACGCATATTGCTCTTGGAATATATGCTGAGGGTAAAATGACCCTGCAGCTCACTGTGTTACTGTGAATGTGTGATGACTGTTTGATTTCAGTTTCAATGATTGAAGAAGGGAAAAGTTGGAACAGCTGCAGTTCTAACAAGCTGCCCTTAAAAGGGATATTTGATTTAGCAAAAGGAAAAGAAAGAGGAAAGTGATAGATCTAGATCTAGTGTGAAGGCAGGACTTGAATCATAGGACAGATACAAACCAAAAGAAGCCCACTTGAAGAATACTAGGAAAATCGGGAAGTATAATAAATGAATGTTCACAAGGGAAATATCCAAAACAATGGAAATGAACACAAAACTATTAAATGTGGAAGGCAAATGAAGAGAAAGATGCAGAATTTATTTTCTGCCTAGAAACCTTTATGGATTCTGATAGCAATGAGAGATAGGTTTGTTGTATGTTGTGTTTGAAATGGGTACATGAAGATTGTGCTAGAGTTGACCCACTAATCTATGATGATTTTATGTGTAACTTCTCTTCTTCTTAAATTGCACTCACATGGTTAATACAGAAGAGCAGTTTGGCTTTTATTATTTTTTTAAAATTACTAAAAAAATCTGGAATGTAAAATTACTGGTGAAATAAAGTTGTCAAATTGATCTATTCATTATATCTTTTTACCTATGTTCCATTTCTTTAACAGAAGATACAGGGCTCCATTTTATCCAGAGGTCTGGGTAAAATGATTGTTTTGTAGGGTTTCAGAGGAATTCAAATTTCAGATTTAAAAAATGCTGTAAACAAAGTGACTTTTTTTAACAATACCCGAAACTACTACTGTTTAGTTTATGTTGTTAAAAGCCAGTGTGATTAAATGATGACTTCCCTTAGGGAGGCAGTCATACACACATCTATGCTGTAGTACACAGGTGTTTGCAAAAACAGAGTAGTTAATTTATAAATTCTCTTGTAAAACTTGGGAAAGGTAATTGGTTACACAATATTTAAATTATACTGTCAGCTGCTTGTGTGATGTGTTAACATGACATGAATGTGATTACAGCGTGTGCCAGCTATACAAATGGAGACATTGTAGCATTTACATCAGCACTCTTGGCATATATTTATTACTAGAAACGTTTTCTGCACAGCATTGCAAGATGTAATTGTTCTGATGCATATACTCAATGATGCAATAATATGATTTGCAAGGAGCTCTACGCAAGCTGCTTTGGTAGCAAACATGGGCTGTTTTTTTGTGTGAACATGAGACAAAAAGTTTTACATGTGCATAATTTATGTTCTGATCTTTTGGGTCATGTTACTGTGTAATTTGTTGAATAGTTATCAAATTTTGGAGGAAACGTTTTCCTTCATCTTAACTGTGGGATGAAGATTGAGGTTATGTTCTTACAGAATACAACCTGCTGCTAACCAGCTCTGCCAGCAAGTGCACCAGCATCTAGTCGCTTCTATTCATAGTGGCCCTCTGATGAATTCTCAGACCCACTATTAAACATGGCATTCCTGCCACTATCTGCTGTACAACTAGCAAGACTTTTAATAAATAAATATATATATATATGTTGGTACTGTAGTTGTTACTCTATAAACAACCCTACAGTATCCCACATGAATAACCACCCTTTAGACTACAATCCATATTGTCACTGCTTTGAAAACATTAAAGCTTATACTTTTTTTTTGGAAGTATGAGCTTGATTGCTGCCAGTTGTGACTTTACCAACAAAGTTTATGTATGGTATTAGAGGAAAAACAATTAGTTGTACAGTTTCCTGTGCTCATGTTCCTCCAGTTATCTCTAGTAATCAATTAAACTAGAATATTTGGGAGTTTACAGCACTGTTTCAATGGCATCGGCCCAAAACCATCCTAACATTTTTTTTTTATTGCTAGTCTTTTGAAGCATGTGATGGCCAAAAGCAAACTGTCACTTAAGTTTCACAGAATCTTTTGTCAGTTTTTTGTTTTAAAAATTTCAGAAAGTACATTTCTTTCCAATTGCTCATGCATAAAGTATTCACAATACAAACACGTGTCCATTCTGTTGTAGTGTTATACAATGACATTAAAAGTTTCTTACTCACTCAACTACAGTATAATATAGCAATATTAGCATTTATAATTATACATAATAAAATTGATCTGTTGACATCTGACAATTGTGGAATGTAAGGAGCAAGTGAAGTTTATAATGCCACACGTTTGTCACTCACTGTGGTCCCCAGTAAAAGGTTCTTGTTTATCTAAGTGGGGTCATTAGTAGTTTTAGACATCATTAACAATGTCAGTCATGGCTGAACTTGCCAAGTTGATATCTCGTTTCACTCATGATCTGTTCAGTTTTCCTAATTGAAATATAGGTCTTGATTTCAAGGTTTTTTCCTATTTTATAATACTCATTCTTGAAAGAAAAATTAAAACATCTGTACACCACTTATTACTTTGGACAATTTAGTCTGTATTTATGTTAATTTGTATACCTTTATGATATACATATTTTGTCATTTATCACTGTACAGTGTAAATGAAGCCTTGGGAAGAATGTTATAACGATTCATTTGAGCTTCATGTATAAGGAGAGGAGGGATATTGGGTCATCATGCACCAAAATTAAATTTTGGTGACATCTTTGTGCACCTAAAATATTAAATTTAATAACCATTTATATTAGGACCATTCACAAAATTGTGAAACGCAACTGTTAGCTTTCTTATGTCTGTGTGTCTGTCCATCCATCTGTCCACGTGGAACAACTCGACTCCCATAAGATGGATTTTCATGAAATTTGATATTTGAGTATGTTGTGAACATGTGTTAAGAAAATTCAAATTTTATTAAAATCTGACCAGAATAATGAGTACTTTGCATGAAGATCTATGCACATGTGTGATATTATCTCACCAAATTCTTCTTCGAATTTTAAATGTTGCAGACAAAAATTGTAGAGAAAGTCCGAACACACATTTTATGTTCAATAACTTTTTTCCAAAAGTCATGCCGTTTATTAGAAAATGTGGAAAAATATGGTAGAGACAGATAGGCCACAAATGACAGTGTGATAGCGTGCAAGGGTTTGGCATGCCGGATAACTAAGGCTGTAGACACACATCAGAATATGTAATAGGTACTGTTTTTAAAAGCAACAATGGTTAGTGGAACACCCCTTAATGTTATGTTACATGTACTGTGTATTGCCTCCTCTTTGCAGAACGGTGTACAGCAAAATTCCTTTGACCCGACACCTGTCATTCGGAAATCCTGACATTTCAGGAGAGTAGTCCCCAGTATCAGAATTTTTGCTGTTTACCAGAAGCTTTATCAGTGAAACAGGCAGATCTCATCCCAGGGACATGTTCAAAGAGGCCTCCAAGAGTGTGTGTAGATCAATGGTTGTGGTATCACCTGACCCTCTCTCCTGCTCCATCAAATTCTTCAGCTGTGAAGACACCGTAAAACACAGAAGAGGACCCTGCTGATTCTGCACTTGCAGATGAAGGAGCTATCCAAACAGAATATTCCTCCCATTAGCTGTACAGTCCATGTATATGAGCAGTTACGAAAAATTAGCTGTGAGAACTTAGGTCAGTATATGTACTGTCAGATATTCCAGATTAATGGAATTTGGCTGTATTTACATCTGTTTGTGTAAATCTTATGTATATTTAAGCATGTGCACTATTATAAATGTACGCTGGTCATTGAATGATAAGTGTTGATAAAGACACACACAGAAAATGTACCACTTTCTCACATTCCAGATTCATAGGAGGTTAAGTTTTTGACTGCACACACCAGCTTTTATCTGTAGGGCCAAAAAGGAAATGCATGAATAACATTAAGATGGATCCTGGAGAAAGAAGGTGTGTGATTGAGAGGTGGATGTGAGGGGCTCAGAATTGTGTCCAGTTGTGGTCTGTGGTATGAATGGTGTTGAACATCCTTCACACAGAGTCAGTATAGGTGAACAGTGGAACTGCACAAAATTTTTTACTTTTAAGGCGTTTATGCTTCTTAACTTCCTAATGTTATACAAATTTCTTAGCATTATACAAATGTTCTTTCAGGGCTAAAATGACCTGTGTTTGTACAGTTTGTAATAGGAGAGTTGAGAGAGATTAATTTTAAATCCTTCTATTTTGCACTTATTTTTCTGACATGAGTTTTTGCAGCTTTGCAAATCTCCTCCGAACTTCAAATTAGATGCTTTTCAACAGCCAGCTAAGGTTACTTTGCTGTAAAAGAATTGTCAGCTCTTAAACATTTTTCAGGTAGGAAAGATCACTTGTCTACAATCTTTCTAGTGGAATTACTATTTCTTTGTGCATGGTGTATAAATTATATCACTACTTGTTATTCTATTAAAAAATTTACAATTTTCTTTGTTTCTTTCAATTATTTTTAATTATTTCTGCTTTATCCTCCTCTACTCATAATATTCCGCCTTTCAGTTGCAGATTCCACTTCTAATCAGATACTGCTTGCACGACTGTGAAGTTACACAGACGTGCCCAAACGCCCACAAACTTAATTACTTGACTGATGTAATTTTAATATACAAGCTACACAGTCATTCAAAACTGCTTATATAATCTATTTTAACTGTAAAGTTCTTGTATATTTCATTAGAAACATAGAGTGTGAAGTATGAGATCTCAAAATATGAATTTCCAGGTGTAAATATTGCCCTTTCACCTTTTTGTAGGTACAGCCTTATGATGGCTACCTTTAGTGGGTTCAACTTGTAGCTGTATTTTGATATCTCAGAATGTATGTCGTATTGATGGACGGTTTGGTAGTTGCAATATGATAATTAGAACACAGCAGGGATGAATTGCCTTAACAGGACCAGAGCATACTCTGTTGCAAGTGTTAACCCTTCATTGCTGCCCCTCCTACATGGAATGAACCTGCATTTTATCACATGCTGCTGGCCTCCACGTGAGGTGTGGATCCATGCCGCTATGTTTTGCTGTAAGTATACTTACAGCAGTAGTTTTAATGAGTGAGGTGTCTTTGTAAATTACTTCAGTTTCAAGTTATAAGTATTTCAACTGCTATTGCAAACAGCTTGATCTAATTCAATGCTCTTGTATATTTGGCATCTAAAAATAGCTGACACTTGCTATTTGTTTGGACATGACAGCACTTTTCTCTGATACTTCTCATGTTATTACTGTAAGTGCATCTTAAGAAATATGTCTGTGAAGCTCAGGATCTTTTTTTCCCCTCATTGTCTACTTACATCGATTATCATATGTGCAATGTTGTTCTTTTGTAGAAAGACTCCATCCATAAAGCACAAATGCATTGCAGACAGTTTCATTCATGTTGCTATATGTACCTAAAAAAAAAGAAGTCTCCAGAACTTTTAAGTACCTGAACAGAGAAAGGTGCAGATTTTCCAGTGGTATATGTAGCATTCTGTGACGGCAATTGTTATATTTCTTCCACGACTGAAATTCCTTGTCCATTCATGGCTGTGTTGACCATTCAGTGTAGACATGGCCTCCAAGTGGAGAGGTGGTTTCAGCTTACAAGTGCATAAAATAGTTTTGTGTGAGTGCGATGAATATGGTTTTAGTGCTAGTAGCAGTAACAATAGCAGTCACAGCCACAGTAATATTGCCAGTGAAAGTGAGGGCATTTCACTTGTTGATATTGTAATAAATTAGGATCACAGAGCTGATGGTGATAAGGATCATGATGATGATGATGATGACAGTGTATTGAGTCAAGTTTTCATTTGGCAGTGCTTCAACAACTACTCTGAGGACAAAACAGCATTTTTGTGATGACGGTGCATGTAGAAATTATGCTGAAGATGTTGCAGATACTGTGGATTACATCCATTTAGGTTTTTTGACAAAAGCATGGTACAAACAATAATGCTGGAACCCATCAGTTAGGCAGACAAGTACAAAAGTATAATTCTTTCCCTTTCCACTCTTCTGTAGGGTCATGGAAATTTGTCACAGCAGGTGAAGTATGTGTTCTTTTAGGTTTACATTCTAATGGAAATTGTTGAGGTGATGGGAAGGTATGCTAGTTCCAAAAGCATTGAAACAACACACCTAATTTTGCAGGTGTCATGAACAGAGTAAGATTTTGCCTGATATGCACATTTATCTTTAAAAAATATAATAATAATAATAATAATAAGGGCTCAAGGGGTGTGGGAGAGGTAGTACCTTGGTAAGGGGTTTACTCTGCACTGGTCCTCAGCAACCTGTTGTGCAACAATGTACCTTGAGGCATAAGCCATTCTCTTCCTTGCACACAAGACCATATGTGTGTAGTGCATAGCTACATCTGACCAGAGGTAAGCCTGTTTAAATGGAACACAGCAAATCTAGAGGAGTAAACCTTGAAATAAAGCCCTGAGTCTAAGATATAAACAACTGTGCTGAAGGACTCAGAAGTATCTGAGGTGGAAAGTTAGACGCCATGAACAGTGAACTCTGGGCACCTGGTGAATCCGGTTTCACAAAGCCTTAGTGTGGCAAACAGGGCTCTGCTACATTGCATTCTACAATCCCTAGTTACTCCAGGACAGCGAAGGAGAAGAACAATCAAAATAATTCAAAAAGAACAAATGAGCAGCAGCAATTCTTGGAGACCAAGAAAGGACAAATCAAGAGTACTGTGAAACCGAATACTCCTAGGGCTGAGAAACTTTACTGCAATGAGGCAACTTAAAGTAGACCATCCACTCTCAGTAAAAGCCACCAAACCTAAACTATATCCAAAAATACATAGGTAAAACAAAAAATGGCTTGGGCAAGGGAAGAAAAGAGAAGTTATATGGTGCTATATGTATTGTAGAAAGTATCTCACAGACAAATGCAAGAAGGTGTACAAAGTATGGACAGAATGAAACACCCAGACTGGAGGATGGACTTGGACACAAAGAAACTCATAAACCAGAAAATGTATACCATGAAGGACAAAAACATCACAGAAATGGAGATCAAAGAAATAAAGAAGGAAATGCTAGAAATTCAAAGAAGTCACCTAAATGAAAGGGAAGCTAGAACCGTTGTGCACCATGAATGCCGGGGAGCAGAAGCAGAATTCAGCACCAACAGCAGAAGAAGAAATGGAATATCATCAACAAAGGAATGACATCAGTGAATTAAAAGAAAAAATTGAAAGTGCATATTGTCATGGGACACAAATACAAATTAATGAAAGACAAAGACTGCAGAAACTCCAAAGTATGATTCAAATAAATAACATTTTGAAAACTGCTAATGAAGCAATGGAAAAAGCACTAAAAGATAAGGATCTAAATCTGACTGAGGTAATCCACCTTATCCATGAAGCAGCAAAGGTTGTTACAAAAGAAATAAATGGAACAGGATGCTATGAATCAGAAACTCAGAGTCCAAAAACACCCCCATGGGTAAGATTCATACAGAAGAGTATAAATGGTATCAGGAAAGAACTGTCATCTTTGGCAGAAATAAATAGAGATAAGATGAAGACACAAAATACGAAAACGAAGAGATTACTAAGGAAATGTAGAACAGAGTAGAAGAAAATTTTGGATGAAGTGATTGAAGAGCTCAAACAAAAAGTATCAGTAAAGATGTAAAAATTGTCTAGATAAAATTTTGAGGTGCGACATCCCCATTGTTTATTAAATCACAATGTACAAAGTGAGTGTGAAGCAGTCTAAACACAACTATACTTGGTATCTATAGCTAGCGATGGTCGGTAGCTATCAGCAACATGTTGTGGCCATCATGAGGTTGTACATACTAAAGCAGTTAAACTAATACAATATGCATATTCAATCAGCTTGTTGTTGAAATCTCGAACACCTTAACATTCATTAATCTTACAGATTTGGTTATGGCTAGTAATAATGCTATGAATATTTTGGAGGCATAGAGTTCAGAGTCAGGCGAGCTAGTTGACTTGCAGTGTTTCATCATATAGATGGTGTGCCTACAAAAACAGTGACACTGCATTAAGGCTGGTTAAGAAGCCCTGCAAAAAGTTACGCTGTTCACCTACATTCTACTATACATTGCAGTTTTTTTTCTACAACCCAACTGGAGCAACACACTGGTTACCCACAGTGAAGACTGTGCAAAAACCACAGCATATTCTGCACATCATGAGCCACGGGACACCAACCTCCATGCCAGCTAAAGATTCTACCTCCCACGCAATGGACATGATCCTCCATGCCTCAAAGCACACACCCACCTGCCACTAGATTATGCCTGTCAAGAGAGCTGACCAACACACAAAGCACCAGTCTACTGCAAGTCAACTAGCTCGCCTGACTCTGAACTCTACGCCTCCAAAATATTCATAGCATTATTACTAGCCATAACCAATCTGTAAGATTAATGAATGTTAAGATGTTCAAGATCTCAATATCAAGCTGACTGAATTTGCATATTGTATTAGTTTATCTACTTTAGTATGTAGAACCTGATGATGGCCACAACATGTAGTTGCTGACACTTACCCACCATCACTAGCTATAGATACCAACTATAGTTGTGTTTATACTGCTTCACACTCACTTTGTACATTGTGGTCTAGATATAAAAAAAGACAAAACCAGTACTATCAAAATAAAATGTTTAGAACAGACTGCAAGAGAGTTTACAGCCTTCTCAGACAGAAAAATACCAATGTGAAAAGTGCAACAACCAAAGAAGAAAGAGAGAAATGTGAATAGAAAGGTTTAACACAAAAAGAAGCTTACTGGATCAAAAACCAATGCCAATAAAATTCCAGTATGGACTAGAGCCCAGTATCTGAAATGGATTTTACAGTAGTGCTAACAATGATGCTAAATTGGAAAGCTCCTGGAAGAGACCAAACAGCAAATTTTTGGCTTCAGCAACTTAGAGAAACACACACATATTTAGCAACCCTTTTTAATAAACTGATTGAGGTAGGTCAAATACCAGAGTGGCTAATGACAGGAGTAACAATTCTTATTCCAAAGAATGAAAACATTGAAAGACCAAAGAATTACAGACCTATAACCTGCCTCCCCACAATATACAAAACCATTACATCTATCATAAGCAAATGAATACAAAAGAATACTGATGTAAAAAATCTGATGCCCAAACCCTGATATTATGTCTGTGCCACTGTTTCAGATGAGGCACAAGTCATTAGAGGTGTAATCATTAACTTTCACAGGTGTAATCATTAACTTTCACAATCAGAATCTATGGGTAGAAGAGGATTGCCATGGAATTGTTCCATTATGTCATAAACAACAGTTCTCCATCGACATCTGGACTGGCATTGATGGTGGCTGTTTATTCCTACCTTAATAATTACAACCCACCTCATGGGACCAAATTACACAGCTGTCTTGGAAAACCATCTGCATGTGTTTGTGGAAGTTGTCCTGTTGATGATACAACAAGCCATATCCTTTATGCATGATGGAGCACCCCTCATTTTGGCCTTGCTGCTTGCTAGTTTCTAAACCAAACTCGCCCAACTCATTGGATATGAAGGTGTACCAGCTGCATGGCCCCCATGACCTAAATTCACTGGATTTTTATTGGTGGGAACATTTATATCTCTGGCACATTTATCCCCAGTGTTGAAGTGTGGAAAGTCTCCATGAACACATTGTGACAGGCTGTGAGACAATTTACAGTATGCCAGAGACTTTCAACGTGTATAAGAGTTAATGTGACGATATATTGAAGCCTGCACTCTTGTTGAATTTGTTCACTTCAGGCACTTCCTATGAAACACAAGCTTCTAAAGTCTGCAAATTGTTGGAAATACTTATTTGTGTCAGATGTATAAAAGGACTTTGTGTATCTGTTGCTTTGTTTCTTATAACAAACGTAAAGTATATGTTTAGGATGTAAATAAAGATTTGTGATAAAGAATCACCTCACAAAATGTTTTACCACAGTGTGCGATGCTTCCACAGTATTCTGAAATGGATTTGCAAGGAAGGGCTTCAGAACCCTGTTCATATACAAGCCTTTTTTATGTTTGGTATGACAGACCTAATCCTGAAATATTGTTGCCTATTTTAGGGACATCCTATATGTGTCAGTTTAATCATACAGCTTTAGCAGAAAACTTTAAATCTGTCTTACATGTATATTTGTTTTGAATTTGTTTACCATTGTAAGCAAGGATATAATGATGTGGTGCATGGTACTGTGTCAAATTAAGAATGGTGTGTGAGAAAGTATAAGAAACCTGCCACCTTCTTGAAATGTTGGTTTTGGAGACCATGAAAAACCTGGGGAAAGGATGGCATGGCATGGCAGGGTGTTTAATACACATGCAATACAATCCATGACACGTACAAATGAAAATCTGTTTCAAGAGACATACCACCCTTGAGTTAGTTGGAACAGTGTAACACTCATCACATTATCGTGAAAGTACTGACTTTGCAAGAAACAATTTACAGACTCTGAATTATAAATAAGGGATGACTGCACTTTTGTAGGTACAGTTGATTATAGCCTTGACATATCACATAAGTACAGTTACTTTGTTACCAATGACACTTCAACAAGATGGTTAAAGGTTAATGAGGTAAAAATGAAATGCTGCACACAAGTTTAGTTTTGTTGAAGTGCTGGAACAAGACAGAATTCAGATGTGGTAGGACAGTGTTCTGTCAATCAGGTAGACAGGGCCATGGGTTTGGACTTCATTCTGAACAAAGAGGGTGAAAGTGAAGGAGGCATTGCGAATATAGAGAGGAATATCTTAGCACAATGGAAAGGCAAAGATAGTATACTTTCCAGAGTTATGTGTTTAGAATGTAAGAGAATATATAGGGATCTTCTAGTATGTAAGAGGAAACATTGGCCGGGGAAGAATTTAGTAGTATAAAATAATTTACCAAAAGAACATTTATTGTTAATGCAGACATAAGGAAAATGATTAGTGAAATTATGTAACAAACACAAACAGTAATAACAAGACAGTTCGACTTCTATCTGGAAATAAATGTGTTCAGGAAGGCTGACCAACAGAGAACTACGTTGGTAAACAGTGAGAGGTCTGATCTGCCGCAAATTCCAAACAGTATTTTGAGTAGGCTAATTCAGATATTGAATTTATGTGTAGTTAATTATGTTAGGTAGACTGAAAAACAGATGATTCAACAGTATCTCAAAATTGTACCTTCAAGGTTATGATGGATATTGAAAAGTTTGAATAATATAAAACACCAGGTTTTGATCAAATTTGGAGACTAAATCCAATAAGCTGGTGAAACACTGGGTTGTGAAATATATACACATATTAATTATATTCAGGACAATGAAGAATTGCTCCAGCACTGGAATAAGCCTTAATACAATTAAAACTGTTTAGTATGGTACACTGTTTAAAGTAATTACTGAGGCACATTACGGCTATCAACTACACAACAAATCTTATCCAGCGCTTTTCCCTGAAAGTTAATTCCACACATAGCCCATTCCACTGACCTATTTGGCTAACTCAAAACGACACTTTCAGAGGCTTCCGATTCACTAAGACCCTGAGATGAAAGAATCGGTGCACACATGGCTTGCGACGCAGGCGATAAAAAAAAACTTTTTAGTGTATACAGAGTCTTGCTCACTGTTGGACTAAGTGAATTGAAAAGCTGGCAGATTGTGTGGAAAAAGTGCTCTTACACACTTTCTATCATTGATGCATTTACTTAAAACATACAATATGGATACTGACAGATGGACATGCAAGGTTTTATTGGAAAACTCTACGAAGCCAACTGTAAGACCTAAGTGTACATGAGAGAATAATATTAAACTGCATTTTAACAGCACTACGACCTACGTCCATACCCAGACTTGTTCTGACCCCAGCTACAGACAAGTGGCGCACTCTTGTGAACTCAGTAAGAAACCTTTGGGTTCTATCAAATGTGTAACATCTTTAGTGACTGCAAACCTATCAGCTTCTTAAGAAAGGTGATTCAAGCAGCTAGTTATAAATACATATTCGTTTCAAGCCACGTGCGCAAATTCTTTAACCTCACTGAATCAAGCTGCATTTATTTTCCACGCCGGTCCGCGAGCAGAAAGCGTGTCTGTACGGTATTTGTGATTGGCTACAATTTCACCGGATGCCTTTACACCTACCAATCACCCCTCGACTTCATGAATTTCCTATCAGGCGTGCGCATAGTAAGCACAGGAAGTTCCTCTTCATGGTGGGAGACATGGTTACAGCGGTGTAGTTATGACTTAACTCATAAATAGGGACCATGGATAACACATTGCAGGTAATATTGCACGAAATTTGCATGGAAATGCACGCAAGAAATGAACGTGCATTATTTTGGACTTTTGTTGCCATTGGAGTAGTATCTTAAGGTATTTTTGACCGAGCCGTGAAGATGATTCGTCACCATGCAATGTTCAAAATGTCGCAGGGCAGAATTTGTTCGTGCACGTGGTGTCGGTTTTGCTGTTTATGTTGTATACATTTCACGTTTCGTGGAAGTGTGCATTTCAGGTGCGTATTGAAATGAATAGAATGACTGCTGCCACTTTGAGATTAACTCATGTTAGTCGTCTGCCTGATGAGCAACGTTGTAAAATTATTGTTTGTAGGAAAGGGCAGTTGCTGCGTATAAAACACATTTAGCAATTACTTGATTAAGGCTATGTGGCAAGTAATTAGAATATATTGGTGTTGAAATTTGCAGTCCTTTTGATATAGTTGTAATTGAGTGGAGAACAAGTGAATCAAGGAACACGGGATGGAATGTTGAAAATATTTTGCTCCATTTCGAGTAGTAGGTCTTTCCGTAAGCGCTGAAATTTTATTCGTGTAGGACAGTCGTGGTTAACGTGAAAGCCGTGTAAAGTTGTCCCATTGTGGGAATATTAATCCGGGAATGTGTATGAATCGAAAAAAAACTGCATTCGTATGATTGTTATGAAATTAGGATTATTTACATGAAACTATTATAAAATGTATTATTTTGTGTACTTAGTACCCCTCGTGACGCATATTTAGAATAGCAATAAAACTGTGTATCTTACAAGACTTCACATTTCATGGTTCTATATCACAGAAGCTTTGAACCATAGATGTGAGGATGATGTGTGAATGTTCATAAAACATGGTTATGTAATTATATTCTTTCATTTATGTCCAATATCTTCCATTGTATAATATTTTTGCTATATTATATCACAACTGTTAACACACAATCACAGATGCTCATTTTGTTGCCATCATATGTAAGACTGTTTGTTAAAACGAACTATGTGCACTGAGGTTGGGACTGCCCATTTGTTTCTGGCATGCAGATGGGGCGTGTTAGAGTAGATCGTAGGTTCATGATTGAATGTGCGTTGCTCATGTTACTGTATTTGTGTGTGTTTGTTTAACATTTCTCTGTATACATGTTGATTGGTGGGTCAAGGTGCATTGTAATTGGTTCAGAGACCAGCAGCATTAGCTGGGACAGATTTTTCTCATAAACATGGTGTTAAAAATGATGAGAAAGGTCCCAGGCAATTTGTTTTGACAAGAAAAAAGATATATTTCAACTTATCAGAAATGTACAAAAAGTGAAAATCTGAGAAACAAATGACAATTCAAGGAGGAGGCACTTCTTCAGCTATAGGCAGGTTATGTTGATCATCAGCTCCATTATCTAACAGTTTAGGTGATGATGCATGTGTTCCTGAAATTTACATGAGGAAACCAAGCACTGAAGTCTGGTGAGCAAAGACTTCATATCCTTCACAATCTCCTTAGAGCCAGCAAGCATCGTCAGAACTCTTGTCCGATTGCTTCTCCCTGCTTGCTTGAATCAGTGTCCTGAAAACAACTTCATGCCAGCTGCACTGAATCCAAGTCCCTCATTTGACTTTGAATATTCATGGTCCTCTTCTTAGTCTTAAGTACAGGTTCCTTAGCTTCTTCAAGGGTGCTAGGCATGTGAATTTCAACAAGTATGTTGTTTGTGTGAGCCCCTGATCATGGGAGTTCAGCAACTTGAAGATTTCTCAGCATTCTGCATACAAACTTGTATGTTTGGGTTAATGAATTGGGTCTGGGTTCTAACATTGTAAACATAAAAATATGTGGGGACCAACAGATGTTGGGTGCCGCTCTAAAAACTTCGGTTTCCTGGGATTTGTGCACCCTTGACGCAGTTGGTTTTAATTGAACAGTTGTTTGAAATTGTGCACTGAAGATGTGCAGCATTATTAAACAGAAAATTTAATGCAGTAGGTTAAGCTGTGAGCCTTTGTATTAGTGATTATTGTTGTCCTTGCCAATGTACATTTAAGGGTACAATTGCAGTTTGGGTGCTGGTAGACATGAATGTTGGTACTGTGGCATCACAGACTACTGTTATTGATGTACAGTATTATTTTGGCCCACTGTTACGTATGTAACACTATTCTCATGTCCATATATGCATTTTGGTGCTGTCATGCATCAGCATCTGTGTGGACTGTTATTGATATTGCTAGCAAACATTTGGAATGGTTTCTGTAGCATGCAGTGTGAATAGCAGGGCATACGTAATTGTATATTGTTGCAAATGTTAATACTGCTCAAATAAGGGAGTTATATTCTTAATGTTTATATGACCAGGTTTGTTTTTAAATTTTAGCTCACAGTTTGTGGAAAAGCCTTACTTGATTGGTTTACGAGATGATTATGAGGTAAATTGTGTTTGTGGAAAATAAAACAGATTATGTAGCGTGTCTTAAAAGTGCAGTAAATCTCCTTGTTGAATAAATACATGGAATGGATTTATAGGGCATTTTATACAGGTCATTTAAAGGTTAACGATGGTGAAACTTCAAATGTGCAGGTTAACATCCAGGGCTTCATGCATTAAATTTCCCCAACCAGACCAACTAACCCAGGATCAAGTGTACACATGGGATCAGAAACTGCCTTGTACTGTGAACTGCATCTGAACCCATTTTGTATTAGATGCTGTATGTTTTCTCCAGCTGATCAGTAATGGCAGTTGTGGAACTTCATGTATTCTTATTGTTGCTACTGTGTGGTTGCTCATGCAGGAAGGAAATGCAGTCTAGTGCTGATACTACATGACAATCCATGCACATTTTTAAATGTTGGTGTAATGGGTCTAGATCCAGGTGTCCCATAGTAGTCACATTCCTTAATCATCTCAGCTGTTCTGAGACAAGTCAGTGTTTTGTCATGATTTCTGTAACAGTGTGCAAGATTTGGATTTTGAATGTCTGCGTGTTAGTGTAATGTATTTCTATAAATTTTGATGATGCTTGCAGTCATCATTTTATTTGACCCCCTGAATCACTCTACTGTCCAGTCATACATCTTGATGGCTGTCATGGACCACACATTTTAGATTAATGCATTGCAGTGAATATATGATGTACTCACCACATTTAGAGACAACACTGCCTGGCTCAAAGACATGCATCACATGTCATTAATCATCATAATTTATCATATGACAAGTTCTGCTGAAGATAATACAGTCAAGATGCTTCCTTTCAGATTGCTGTCACTGACTTTCCCAGTCCTTGTTTATGTCACCACTTTCATGTAAATTTCCAGAGCTGTGAACCTATTTGAGGTCTGAATTAAGCTGATACTATTTTCTGACTTCATGTCAGTTGGCTTCTCAAGATTGAAGTTCTCCTTGTCAAAACCTCTTTTCTGTTTGTTTACTACGGACAGTCTGTACTGTGCACCATTAACTCACATTCTATGCAGAAGACACTGCATGCTGCAGTAAGAGTTCCACATGGCCAGGAAATAAGTTTTCCTTTTTGGGGGGGGGGGGGTTGTTATATCTGGTCACATGGGCCTTCGTGGCTGTGAGGCTCTTAATGTATATTGTTCAGGTTGAATCACTTTTGACTTCTTGTTTAAAAACATTCCATTCGTGATTGGATGATAAAGTTGGAAAAATTATTGTGATTATGTAGGTGGCAAGTGTGTGAAAATACAATTGTGAGTGTCTGAATGGCACTTTGTACTGGTGGTGGTGATCATAGCATGTCAGATGTCTTGGCATATTTGTGAACAGTACCGGGGTACACAAGTGTATGTAATTTGTTGTCTGTCATGATAAAATGTAAAAGTTGTTGTGGCATTCTGAAATTTACTTGCATGCTCTTCTAGGTTCCCAGTGATATACACCTTATGAAGCCTTGCATTTTATGTCCGATTTTTGTGTTAGTGCTTAATGCTGTGCTGCTTTTTGTATGATGTTGACATAAACCCCTCTGCCCCCCACAAACACACAGAATGGTGTCATGGTTATCTGCGCACAGGTACAGCTGCCTTGGTATGCATGTACTGTTGTGTCAGTTGGTCATTTTAGGTGTGCAGCCACTGGATTTTTTTTTATAGACGCACAGCTGTGGGTGTCACTGATGCATTTCACATTTTTCATATTCTGTATTCTTTCAGGAGCTCCAGTTCCTCGATCTGACAGATGCTAATGAAGAGGAATGTGACTTCCTACAAAACACACTATTTAGGTGGAATCCAAACTTGACGTATCCAGAATTGCCGTGGGCAACACAGGCAGATTTTTCATCCACACCTGCAGAATGGAGACCCACTCCTTGTGGTAAATATTTGTAAATATATTTGACATTCTCTCTATAGTTGAGGTAGTTGTGGTATGGTGAACAACGAAGGAATCATAGCCTGATTCCAAAGCAGGAGCAAGGAATTCTCATGTCAGAGTGTCCAAACTGACCCTGGGGCCCACCAAGGCTACTGTTTACTGGGTAGCTGGGGCTCTTCCCCCAAAAGGAAAACAGTTGGGGTATCAGATTGACTATGCACCTCTATCTGGTGCTAGTGTGAGAATGTGTGGAGCTGCTCTTTATTTCCCCATATGCTTTCATGGCGTGAATGGGGACCACTGCATATTACTGCATTATAACTTGCCCTGCAAAATGCACATTCTTGCTTTATTCACACACCCCATTCATATTTAGTATTTTGGTCTTGTTCACTGCTACTATTTAAATAAACTGAAAATGACTGTAAGTGTATTCCCTGTTGTCAGTTATAAATAACTGTTAGCAGAGTATTTTGTACATGACTACTGGGGGGGGGGGCTTTGAGGGTCAGAGGTATCAGAACCAGGAGAAAATATGTTAGAGTTGGCTTAAATGTGTGGTATGATCAGTACTGTATGGATTGCATTTGCTTTTCCATGATGTTTTTTTTTT
>Ga0131853_10009196_pt1:7500-18057 | contig 18057 bp, 4 predicted proteins | sample TergutLab28metaG_FD_92764 | JGI IMG/M metagenome (GOLD analysis project Ga0131853, IMG submission 92764) | Labiotermes labralis P1 segment gut microbial communities from Petit-Saut dam, French Guiana - Lab288 P1 (version 2) (version 2) | ecosystem: Host-associated > Arthropoda... | reverse complement strand
CCCCCCCCCCCCCCCCCCTCCTCTCACACTTAAAGCCGATGTCTTCTGCCACCGTTTCGTTTGTATCTGATAATGATCCATTCTTTTAAATAGGCTAATTTTGCGCTGTTGGAATATTAGATAGAATAAACGCAGTAATTGTATTTGACGAGTTCTCTTTTGTAATGTACCTGCTTGGTGGTTTGAAGTTGCATCTTTCATATACGTAAAGTTGATTGAAGGAAGAAAGGAATATCCTACGTGCAATAAAAGAAAGGTCGCTGACTGGATTGGTCACATCTTGCATATGAACTGCCTTCAGAAAATCGTCATTGAAGGGAAGAAGGGATGGGAGGACGAGGAAGAAAATGTTATCAGCTACATGACGACTTTAAGGAAAGGAGACGATACTTGAAATTGAAAGGAAGCGCTAGATCGCACACTCTGGAGAACTCGATTCGGAAGAGACTACAGAATGAATGAATGAATGAAGTGTGATTTTTTATTTCTATGTACAGTTGAATGTAGTATGTTGGTATCATATCTCTGTTTTACATTTACTGCTTATTTTTGGTCCAGTTTTTAGTTTCATAAGCATGCGCGCGCGCGCGTGATATACACGGTCCGAAGGAATTACTCCTTTTTCATATGCTTGTGAAATCGGAATGGATAGTAAAAATGTTTTGTGATGTATACCAACCTATTATTGCAACGTTAAACACCCGTGATAGTCACAGTTTTTAGATATTCATTTCACATTTTAAGTGGCAGCCAACTTAACCTGTTTTTGGCAGAAATGAATGCATTGCTTTGGTCCGTTATTAAATACCGCAACCTCCGCTTACTAAATTGTGCCACGTTTATAATCCAGTTGTTTGATAGTTATTTCGGTTGTTAAGTCTTTCATTCTTATCATAGTAGCGTGTCGTGTATGACTCATGTCATGGTACATAGAGAAATAGCAACTATGCTTTGGCATACTAAATTATTGACATATGGACATGGGCCAACTTCACTTCAGATCTGCTGTCATTCATTATTTGTGTTATTGGCTGCCGGTGAAGACATCGTCTCTGAACGTAATAAGGGAGAAAACTTGTGTTTGGAAATGTTACAGAAACGTATAATAACTCGTAGAACACCTTTCAAGTTAATGGATTCATTATAAAGCAGATAATCCCTTGTTTATTTTCGTAGTTCTGGGAAACGCGCTTATACTAGTTCATCTGTAAATATTTGAACAGTGCTACGTCATTTGGTTATATTTTGCGAAACACAAACAAATACATTCTTCTGGTTTTTTTTTTTTTGAAGAGTGAAAACAGTGACCGGGAAGTGAAAATCTGCCTGCAATTGATACAACTTTTAATCAAATGAATACATGCGAAGGGTCGGTGTGTTTTGTTTCGCCAGCATTTATTAAACCGTGCATTCCGTGTATATTTCCTTCTAGTACGATTTATGTAGACAGCCAAAACAAGAAAATTGTGTGTATGGAATTTAACTGCACGACAGTCTACTGCGTGAACCAAAAGACGTCACATTTGACCGTTACACTGCAGGAGGAAAAAAAAAACCCCCCAAGTTTCAGATGCTGAAAAAGTTTAAATGTATTTTGATATATGTAAACGGGTTCTGTCATTACAACTTTCTTATTGACAGTACTTTATGTCATTTCTTCGATTTTGCGTCTTGTTTATTGGACATTCGTAATTTAATATATCTCGGCTTCGTTAGGCAGATGGTTGATTTCATAACTATTACTTTGACCCTACGTTTTGTAGTCGTGGTCTAGTGTTATCGTTTCTGCGTCGTATTCACGAGTCTCCTGTTCGAATTATTTCCCATGTTGTCCTTTCCTCCCTCCCTTCCCCCTCCGCGTCTATCCGGAATAATTACTGCTCATGGCCGATCTGCTGTACTGTATCTCATTTGACGGTGCATAATCTTTGAAGTATCCGTACAATAAGAACAAACAGGATGCACTATTTACTTTCAATTTATTTCAATAATTAACCTCTACATGTTTCGAGCAGGCTTACTGCTCATCATCAGGAGGTACTACTCTGTATATACAGCATTTGGTATATGTCATGCGTTTTTGTTGACTGGCTGCTGGCAGGATCGGGATGGATCCTGCCAGCAGCCAGTCAACATAAACGCGTGACATATACCAAATGCTGTATATACAGAGTAGTACCTCCTGATGATGAGCAGTAAGCGTGCTCAAAACATGTAGAGGTTAATTACTGTAATAAATTGAAAGTAAATAGTGCATCCTGTTGGTTCTTATTGAACGGATATATCACGATGCACGGTCAACGAAACATTAAATCTTTGAAGTGTCGTTAACCAATGCAGAGTACAACAGTTTTCATTCTGTTGAGTTAACGTCTGTATAAATTAAGTGAATTCCAGTTCAGAGTGATTCTGTGTTAAATTATAATTGTTTTTACAGACAATTCAGAAATAAAAGATTCCCTTTTTTTTTAAATTTTAGTCCGCCATGTCGTTTGTGTGAATCCCCCACTGTTGATGGACATGTGAATTTCAATGCGATAATTTAATTTCAATTCCAGATTCGTACTCTGTTGCCGTAAGTTAATTGTTGCGGTTATATCATTACATGTTTGCCTCTATATTTTTAGGAATGCTGAGAAGCAAGAGAAATAAGGTTTAGTTCCATGTGGGTGTTGCCAAAATTCGCTTTACCATGAAGAAAACTATAATGCTCTAGTGTTACTAACTGTATCCGAGAAAAGCCAGTATTCGCATCTGAAACGTGTTTATATATATGCCTGTCGTTCGTATTTGTACATTTCAGCAATGAGGTCCCGAATTCGGCTGTTGTAGGCGCATGGTATTGTGTTGCAATAATGAATCGTAATCTGAGGACATAACAGCGCCACCGATGTTATTTCCGTCGCCGAGCGTTGTCAAAGGTGTGTCGAACAAAATGGCAGACATTTCGAACAGCTGCTGCAGTACGTTAGTCTTAAATGAATGCCTTGACACGTGTGTAGCTTCTTCGGTAAAGCGACTTTTGAAACGGCCTATTGTGTTGATTCTGTGAACTGTTCTCGTTTGACCGAACAGAATACGAATTAACTGCTGGTTGTTTTGATTCCTCTAATGACAGTAACATGACAACGCTTGATTTATGCTAACCGGAAAGAGTACCTATTTTTGGCATATTACATATTGAGAAGTATAAGTGGCAATCTGTATGACAGCCATCCCTTTGTTTTCATTACTAAATAAACTACACTTATTGAGTTGAACACAATAGAAATCTTATAAATGAAGGTATAATAAAATCCAAGTGGCACTCCAGGTTTTATTATATCTTCTTTTTTAAGATTTTTGTATTTGCATGCCAGAGAATGGCCTAAGTAAAGGCTGAAACTTGTAGCACATGTGTAAAGGCACAGTTTTAATCGAAATAAACCTGTGTTGTGTTCGACTGAATGAGTGTAGTTTATTTGAAATTAGCGAACAACTTTTCTGCGTACATACAGCGGAGAACGATATTACGGAGATGACTATACCAGTTAGGTTGTCTTAATTGTCCTGATGGTAAGGCCTGCTCTCAAGTTATTGCCCTTTGGGACCTTTTTATCTCGCCTTGATAGTTTAGTTCTTATTTTAATCGAATCTATGTCAAAACAGTCAAGGACTTAGATTGCATTTGTTAGTCCATACACTTATATATGAAAGATTACTCATACTGAAACATTTTACCATACGTTCGTTGAATTAAAACTGAAATTTGGGCTATCTGTGTTCGTATTTGATATTATCACAGTCAGAAAGAATTATACTTGAAGTAGGGCGTGCTGTACTGATACTGGCCTTTGCTTCCTTACGTTTTAGAGGCATATGTTCAATGTGCGTCTTTGCTTTTGGGTACTTTGTTTTCCTTGGGAGGGTTACCAACCCATCCGCAAACCCCCATACTTTGAGGACCAGTTTGACAACACCAGACTCCCGAAACAACCCTCACCTACAAACCCCGAGGAAGAAGGGATCGCGGACGCCCCACGAAACGATGGCAACGCGTCGATGCCGGAACAGGTCAAACGACCTAATTCATGGAGGAAGATGATGATGTTGTTCAATGTGTAATTTCGGTTTTTGAGTGTTCAGACCTTGAATAATACAGTTAAAACATGTAGGTCTTAAGAAGGGATGAAAACATCGCAAGACACAGGTACAGGTGCTGTGGGTTATATGCGTGATGTGTTAATGTTTGCATGAAAATATTTTCGATGTATTTCCATATGTTGGCCTATATACAGCTTACTGTCGATTAGTCGGGGTAATGGTGGGGGGGGAGGGGCGAGTGGATAGTTGAGAAACACGGACGATCCAAAACATACTGGATGATTCAGGAGGAGAGGTTAATGTTTTGGGAGGTGTCAGTATCAGTATGGCCAGCAGTTTAACGTTTTGAATATGCGATCTGCATAATGTTTCATTATATAGAAAGGTTTGAAGTCTTCGCCAGATATTACTAGGGTGATGAAATCAAGGAGGGTGAGATGAAAGGGCCAGTGGCACGCGTGGGGGAGAATAGAAATGCACAGAGGATTTTGGCGGCGAAACCTGAAGTGAATGGAGCGACTTGAAAGACATATTCTTACATGAGAGGGCGGTATTGGAGTGGATCTTAAAAGAAGTAATATTGAAGGGCGTAGAATGGATTCATCTGGCTCGTGGATAAGACAGGTGGAGGGCTGTTGAGTACAGGTAATAAATACAACATTCGGGGAATTTAGTTTGTCAGGGAACAATGCTGTGTGGAGTTACGTAGTTTTCATGAAACATGTTGTCCTCCATACTTTCTGCAGGCCCGCAGTCGATATTCGTATTTCTGCACCACTGCATGTGTGAGTAGAATAATAGCTTAACCATACGTTCTGCTTCCTATGGAAAAATAAAATACTTGCTTAACACAATAGTTAGAGGCTAGTGGGAGTGATGACGTTTGAATTTGACTATGTTTTGCGTGTTTATAATGTAGTGAGTCGAATAGCTGCGGAGTGTTTCAAATTTCTTGTCTTCCAGTGGAGGACCCCCTAAAATAATTTTTCATATGCCAATGAACCCCTACCTTTTAAAACGAAAGCAAAACAAAGAGGCTGGTCGTAGCGCACGGAGATTTTTCCACTACTACCAACTACCGGGAAAAATTCTCGCGATATTTCTAGGGGAATTTTTATTTTTTTTTGCGGTACATCAGAGTATTTTTAATTATTTCACCATCTGTCGTGGAACCCCCAACGAAGTTTTGTGGAATTGTGGTTGGGAAACCATGGCCTAATGTAAAGGTACTGAGAGGTATGGTTTGTTTACATAGCTACAATCACAGAAGGCAAGACCACACATGGAAGGTGTCGGGACTTTTTACTGCCGACGTGAATGCACGCGTCGTTTTGACCTTCGCACTCGAAGTACTTCCTGCGTTACCGCTTCTGAGTACACACTTTCCATGTGTCTCTAAAAATGATTACTGCCTCCCCAGATGGACAGCATTATGAATACAGTACACGGAGTGATTTTTTATCACCGGACTGGCACTGGGATGTGGGCGACATCGGTCGCTATGCAGCTATGATATCCTGTTTACGGCTAGCAGTCCAGCAATATAAAATACATTTTGTTTGACAGGTTCACGTACTGGAAACCTACGGGTATTCAGCCAGCTTCCACCGCCTATACGTGAAGAATTTTCTATACACAGGGGAAAAGCAGTAAGGGTTGGCGCGGGCGGTCCGGCACCCCCAGGAACCGGAGTCCAAGGGCGGCAAAATGGGGGCTAAAATATAAATATATTAGTGAAAAAAAATCGATTTTCTGCACTGTACGTATTTTAAATTATTGAGCCAAATTGAAGGAAATTAAGTAAATGATAGTGATTTTAAAAAGTTGTTATTTCTCTTATGATCGGCAGCTGTGATTACTCCCGCTGGGCGCCCGAAAAATCTAACTACGGCACTGTCTGTACACCCATGATTGTGTAACTTCTGATTCACTTTGGACTCCTAAGTAAGCCTACGGGTTAGTTGTAGTTATTCCCGAAACGGTGTTCATACTGCAGCGAAATAACTCATTAGTAATTAGTACGTGGCTAACGGATTAGAAATGCAGAATTAATCGTACTTGCAGCACTTACACGTTCCACGCTTTCCTCAGGCGCACCTTGTGTGTATCAGGGCCACGACTTATTGCTTAATAAAAGGTTACGTAATAATATCGTTTTGCATTGATATGTACTAGTAATGTTTTTGTTCGAGGGCCTGAAAGGTACAGGATTACTGTGAGATCTTTGACGTTTAGACTTGTGTTACTTAACTTTCAGAATATCTGATGCAGCTTGATGGGCCCACGTACTGAAATTATTTTAACAGAATTTAAGACATTGCGTAATACAGTTAAAGTTTCGTTGTTTCGGGTTAGGTCCTTAAATTAAGTGGCTGGAGTGACCATGATCGTATTGTGGATGATTTTTTTGGTCTATTCTGGGGCACGCGGTGACACAGTTGGTTGAGACACTGTGCTACAAAGTTGCGGGTTCGATTCCCAATGGTGTCATTGGAATTTTTCATTCACATAATCCTTCCGGTCGCACTGTGGCCCCGGGGTTTACTCAGCCACTAACAGAAATGAGTACCAGGAATATTGTCGGGGGGAGGGGGGGTGTTGTAAAGGCGGCCGGTGCGTAGGGCTGACAACCTTACCACCGTCACGTGCCGATTGTCTTGGAAGCTGGGAACCTCAGCCTCCTGGAACACTCAGGACCTCTCCAGGCCTGTAATGGCATTGCTTTACGTATATTGGTCTTTTCTAATCAATCGTCTGTTGAAGTTTCCTCGTGTATTGCAGACGCAGTTCTGTTGCTGGTAGAGCTGGTCAGAAATAGGTACAGGTATATAAACTATACCAGGAATTCACAGATTTTTAAAAAAATTGTAGGCACCAAATCAAAATTCTGGCCTCCGGAGGACTTACTAACATGAAGCGTGTTCCATGCTCAGGACCCACGAATATTAGGCGTCACCGTACAAAATTTTGTCGTCCGAGATTTGTGCACCCCTGCAGCAGACTCTAGGTTCATAAGTTGATGAAGAATTGAACGGTAGAGATATTACATTATTTTTTCTTGTGTGTTTTCTTTTTTGAATTTCACCATATCGGTAAATTTTTCAAGTTCCATTTACTAATGAATTTTTTTTGTAAGGTCTTCTATCAACTTAAAATTTCTCAGGTTCACTTTTCTGGTACTTGTGGTGGTGTGGCGTTGAAAACTTTGAATGTCGATTTGCAACAAATAACATGAGGTTTGCGCCGAGTTTCATAAAATTTATCAGGGGTTCAAAAGTTGCTGGGAAGACACCATATCACAAATACAACGTCCATATTAGCCTCTCCGCACACGTGAGCTTTTGCACATTCACTGTTATGATTTTACGAAGTCTCATTTGCCCCAATAAATGACAGATGACCATAATCTGTAAAATGCAGTGTATTTTGAAGAGGGGGTTATGCAATGTCTTCCAAAACGTCCTTGTAGGTTGGAACCATACTTCGGCTGTAGTCTGTATTACGTCATATTTTCAAAACTAGCAACAATATTATAATGAACTATGTGTTCTGCTGAGGCTAGCTGGAATGATTGACGGCAGACAGTGAATAATGAATTGTTCCAGCAGCTTAGGGGCTCTTTGTGAGGTAAAAACTCTCTCTCCATAGGAAGGCCTCTGATAAGTTAAATTTTACCCTTTGCTTAGGCACCACTGCGTAAAGGCGTATGTGGTAGTGAAGGTATCATCCCACGCATTCTTATCCTCAGCACCAGGAGTTGAAAAGTCTGTTTTACTCCCCGGCCGCTTTACCCCAAAGGAGAGAGCTATTAGTGCCCATTTGAATTCTGATATGAAATTTGCACATTTGCACATCACTGCCACATGTTCCGGCTACCTTAGCATAGCCATCGTGAGGCTGTACACAGAATTATGAAAAGTAAAATATTTACATAAAAGGCGTGGTCGAAATTTCCTTTTTTGTAATTCTGTGTACAGCCAGATGATAGCTACGTTGTAGTAGCCGAAACATGTGGCTTTGATGTGCAGAATACATGTTGTGTATTTGTCTCCGTTATATATAAAATGAACACAACGTTGGTAACATACCTTAATATTGTAGATGCCAATCAGTCATGTATCCACCAATTTCAGAATTTAAGAAGGAAATTATGTAACAACTTTCATGTAAATAATTTTCTTTTCGTAATTTTGTGTGTAACCTGATGATGTATACGTTAAGTTAGCCGAAACATGTAGCTGTGATGTGCAAAATGTATGTTGTGTATTTGACCGAGTGTCTCCATTCTGTGTAATCTGAACACAACGCGAATGCCATACATTAAAATCGAAATGCATTTTATAATGTCGATTGGATTGAACTGGCTGGGGATCGAATCAAAGAGTTAGTTAGCATAGTTGAAATTTCGTGTTTTCATAACTAAAGTGATGAAGGCCGAGGAATTTATTTCATTAAAAATTTTGTAATTTATTTTGAAAGTTAGGCTAGAAAGCATTACGTAGTGTGCAAGTTGTTCTACCCTTCGTTGTGTCTGTGTTGGTATCACTGTTGTGCATGCATGCTCATACGACATCAAGAAAGGCTTCCCTCGAAGTGTTAAATTTGAGATCTGTTTGGACACTTGTTTCAAAATGTCGGTCGTCAGGGGTTTGTGAACGTGTGTTGGATGATTCCAAAGTTGGAAGCTGCAGGTCAGTCTGTGTATGAGATACTACGATACGGGTGAAGTGAAATCTCCCTCAACAGATAACCTCCGTTTGCTTTTTCTTTTACAAGATATGTCATGCTGTAGTTGTGTTTGCAGTAGTCGTAGTTGTATATCTACGTGTGGCAAACATTTCGAACAAACTAATTCGGTGACAGCTAACCAACCTGCCAACAAATTGCGTGTCTATCTTGTATATATTCCTTTAACCAAATTTCGCAAGTCATGTGCCCTGACTTCATATTCTATGAAAATCCGCTCAATGCAGCCGAGTTGATATACGTACGTGGACAAATGTACAGACATGACAAAGCTAATAGGCACTTTTTGCGGCTATCCGAACGCACCCAAAAAACCTAGAAGACATTTTCTGTTACCGAAAAACTTTTAGTCCAGAGATTATGTAAAGAAGACATTGAAATTTATCTTTTTTAAGGCGCTTTCGCAAAATTGCGAAAAGCTTAGACATGTCTGCCCGTCCCTCTTTCTTGTCTTTCCGCGTGGGAAGGTTAGGATCCCACTGGACGGATTTTTATTAAATTTAATATTGAGGATTTTTCGAAAACCTATCGAAATAACTCAAGTTTGATTAAAATGTGACAAGAATAATGGGTACATTACGTTAAGACCTATGTACATTTATGACAGTATCTCGTTGAAAACTTCATAGAATGAGAACTGTTTCCATCGAACTTTGTAGAGAGAATTAAAACACACATTTTTGTTCAATATTTTTTTTCGAAAGTAATATCGTTTGTGAGGTAACGTGGAGGAATATGGTAGAATCAGAGAGGCCACGGATGACAGTACGGTAGAACTCCGTTTATCCAGATATGCAGAAAATCCGGGTAATTGGATTTTTCTTTGAAAATAGGCTACTTTGGCGGTTTGAAGTGGAAAAAAATTTCTACAAACGGCTCTTTTAGGCTACATATTTATTTACGTGCAAATAAAACATTAATATGTAATTTCTTGTGTGTGTTTGACAAATTGGGGAAAAATATAAGCCATAAAAAGACGTATTGTGAAAACGTTTACCCGAAGGGCCTAGCCGATCCGGATAACCAACGTCGGGATAAGTGGGGTTCTACAGTTTCATTACGGGGAAGAGAAGTTTCGACTTGCATGCAGGATAACTAAGTCAAGAATACAGACACACCGTCATAATATTTAATACTTTCTTTTGTTCGTCAGCAGTACGAAATATTTTGTTGCACGACAACAGTACAAAGGGAACACTTTATTGCATTTCCTTGGCACCACAACACTTTAATATTGTTGACAGCCACATCTACGTCAAAAATAATAAAAAGAGAACGTATTGCTGTGCTTCCGTGGCAACAATGTTTACGCGAACGCGCCACAATGTAACGTTGTACGTACATTGTTTGACCTGTTTTTTCCCCCCCAATTTTATATAGATCTAGATTGGAACCCAAATTTTAATAAAATATGTATGGGTGTGAACTCAGATGCCAAATGAAAACCATACCAGCTGTCTACAGCAGCAACGAAGGCAATTTGAACGCATGTTACGGACGTGCGTGTTTGGATTCTTAACGTGACATTTTTCTTTAGAAAAGGTTGGGTACTGTGACGTAAAGTAGGGTACTACCCCCTTTCTTGCCCAGCCCTCTTAATTTATAGTTTAGGATAATTTTTCCATTCGACCGTATAAAATGACGTCTAATAAATCATCGTTTAATAAGTTAAAAAGAAGGACGGCAGTGTATGAAATATTTCGGTTGGGGGGTCATTATTCTTGTTTA
>Ga0131853_10009196_pt1:0-2500 | contig 18057 bp, 4 predicted proteins | sample TergutLab28metaG_FD_92764 | JGI IMG/M metagenome (GOLD analysis project Ga0131853, IMG submission 92764) | Labiotermes labralis P1 segment gut microbial communities from Petit-Saut dam, French Guiana - Lab288 P1 (version 2) (version 2) | ecosystem: Host-associated > Arthropoda: Insects >... | reverse complement strand
AGTGTAGGTGTGTTGGAAACCCAGAGAAAGGATTTGTACTCCATCCCTAGGCCACTTGTGGAGCCAGTGTGCGTAGTGCAGACAAGACTAGCCGCAGCAAGATAGGACTTAGCGAACTTTCCGAGTTACCCCGCGAGTTATGTGTAGCCGAATTAGATATGGTGGTGAACAGAGTATTCTGGATAGATGATAGCCACGTAGGCAATAAATGCCTCGTCCTTTAAGGAAGCGGAGTCTTTGCACCATTTCAAGTCATGCATCTACGTTATTTTAATTTTAAAACGGACAGTTAATTCTAATTCATTTGTAATTTATGACAGTGTGTTTCTTTAACGCCGATCCCAGTGGCCGCGCGGTTTAAGGCGTGGGTGCACGTTCGCCTGCTTGCTGGGATTGCGGGTTCGAACCCCGCTGGGCGCATGGATGTTTGTCTGTTGTGAGTGTTGTATGTTGCCAGGCAGAGGTCCTTGCGACGGACCGATCACTCGTACAGAGGATACCTACTTAATGTAGTGTGTCCGAGTGTGATCAAGGAACCTCTCAAAGGAGACCTGTGCCCACTAAGGTTGTTGACCCGTGAGGAAAAACTTATTTCTGTACAACGACTAAACCTAGTAAGTTAGAATATTAAATGCAAAAATTGCATGATTCGGCCATTCAAAAATCGTATTTGTTAAGTATAATTTACATGTTGTAATCCCCTCTTTTAATATTTGTATTCCAAAATGTTGTGGTGTAATTATTTCTGATTTAACAATGCATTTTGATTAATAACAGTTGATACATGTGGATGAATCTTAAATTGGTACATTTCCATAATGCATTTATTAACTGGTTACTAGGTCGTATAGTTTAAAAATTTTAACGTTAAGTAAATCAGACTCCTGCAATGCGCAGTACTCCTAAAATATGTGGGCTCTGTAAGTAAGTATATTAGATACGGGGATGCACGTGGTGGGAAATAATTGTTGGACTAATACTCTATGTGGCTATATGTATGGTATTCAGTGATAGTATGTTCTTCTCCACCGTAGTTATGATAATATCCGAAACATGTAGGAATAATAAAACACGTAGAGGTACGTCAGTTACTTGTTACTTCGATGGTATTTAAATAAATCCATGTTAGTACATGGGTGTTACAAGACAAAGCGGTATGCTGTAACGAAAGTTCGTTTTTTATCATGCGAGAAGCCGCAACCATGTTACATAGCCTCTCCTTGTGTGTATAAGCTCAGATTATTATTATTATTATTATTACTATTATTATTAGTAGTAGTATGCTTTGGTATCCTAGTGCTCTTCCATTCATGTTTTCCGAATAGATATGTGATTGGTCGTACCGGCTGGACGATGCGGGGTCCGAATCTCGACAGGGGCAGGTGATTTTTTTCTTCTACAAATCGGCCAGACCGGCGCTGGGGCCAGCACAACCTCCTGTTCCACGGGTATCGGTGTTCCTCCCTCGGGGTAAAGCGGCCAGGACGTGAAGTTTCACTCACCTCCGTCAGTCCCCGAGTTTAAATATGAGTATAGCTGTACCTGTACTGCCCCTGTTGCCTTCTTGGCGTCAGCAGGAACAGCTTTTAATATTACCTCATTAAAAAAAAAAGACTGAGAATAACAGCTCAATGCATTGAAATCACGATGTAACGTTTCGATGCGTTAAGGCTGTCTGGCTCTAGTAGTTGGTAGCAGCAATATCCAGTAAGCAAGTGGTACAGTGATGTTAGGAACCCCTGGCCCCACAAAACGTGTTAATTTCGTCTGGTTTAGGCTCACCGCTTATCTGTGTGTTCAGCTAGTCGCTTTAATGGACTATTTTACCACGAGAAGTGCTTACTAATGAAGCTGCAGAGCAGTTGGTCTCGCCACAGGTCGTGTTTCAGCACACCTGACAGTTTTTTTAACTGCGTATACCAACTAATGGGCAGTCGTTTTCTCTACATAGATAGAAGTATTTAGGTACCGAAACCGGTCTTATTTTTATTTATACGTTAAAATAATACCAAAGATAAAATTGTCATGCTTGGTGTGCAAAAATATTTGCAACTCATCGCTGAATGCAGAGAATTAAAACCCTACCACGTTTAGCTACTAAAACATACACGTATTGTAGTTTTATGATTTTTTCAACGCTGCTAGCCGTGGGTCATTGCGTGGAAAAATATGCATATGTTTTGACATAGCGCAGTTTGGTGTCCTTTATGCGCATGCATATTTATGTATTTGTTAGATGTTGTATGTTATCAGCTGATATTGGGGCGGGTGTGTAAGTTGCGAAAAGCGACTATCTATTCCTCATGTCCGACATTCTGCATGAAATGACCCAACTCCTGCTGGACGAATTTTTTCGTTAAAATATTTATTGTACTCTAGGAGGAAAGGAAGCTGAGGGTGTTTGAGAATATGGTGTTGAGGAGAATATTTGGACCTAGGAGGGACGAGGTAACGGGGGAATGGAGGAGACTGCATAACGAGGAGCTAAGTGATCTGTACT
>Ga0131853_10009194_pt1 | contig 18057 bp, 12 predicted proteins | sample TergutLab28metaG_FD_92764 | JGI IMG/M metagenome (GOLD analysis project Ga0131853, IMG submission 92764) | Labiotermes labralis P1 segment gut microbial communities from Petit-Saut dam, French Guiana - Lab288 P1 (version 2) (version 2) | ecosystem: Host-associated > Arthropoda: Insects >... | reverse complement strand
TATATACCATGTTTAAAATATTCAGTACCTATATTTGTTGAATAAATATGTAAAATGCAACTTTAGAGGTTAGCGGTGCGGTACGACCACTATAGTTGACATTAGGCGTCAAAAGGTTAATATAGAAAATTAAACATTTTTCTGTCTGAAGCTGTAAATGCTCCAAAGACACTCACTGCCCCTTCATGATAGCGTGCAGCAGATAGACAACAGGGAAGGAAATTTGAAAATTCATCTTATCTAATTATGTAATCTTTTTATTAACAGCGCCATATATTATTAATAACACGCTTACTTTTAACTGTAATATTTAATTCGTTTATTGCTTACACATGTCGCACGCATAAGTTCTTAAAAATAATTTGTTGGCTCGCTGACGATTTGAATCTGAGACCGCTGCCACAGGCAAAGTATCTTACACTTCTTATTGCCGTGATAAATTGGACCGATATAAATAACGGTCAAAACGGTCTACGATGGACCATGCGTGTGAAATATTGGAAATCGTGTCCGTTCTGGCAATGTTTTATGCAAGACTCACTTCATCACAGGCTGACAGGAAAATGTTTAGGCTTCATTATAAAACCAAAACAGACTATATTTTGCTATCAACACTGCTGTATTCTATGATGCATTGCGGCGGAAGTACTTTTGGAGGTGTGCGGGTGAAGGGTAGAGGGTGATATAGTGCCGCACACGTCCGTTAGAGTACAGCAGCATACCGCCAAACAACAAAACTGTAACGGCGACGTAACACATGGTCACCGTGGACTTCCAGGCAGGTTTTGGCTTCATTTACCGTCCCAAGCCCCTGTTCCGTCTCATCGCCTGGTCTGCTGCAGCCAAGTGTCTATTACCTGTTAATATCAAGTCCAAAACGATGTGTTATGATCACACATCAGTCACGGTCCATCAGATTCATCACTCCCGAATGCGGACAGCGTTTGGAAGCATCTGTCCCATCGCGTGCTTGACAACAGGCGTTCGGACGCTGGTGGGAGGTAGTGGCGTAACATAGTGTCTGCTGGTACTGTCATGAGGACTGCTGCGCCGTCTGTGCCGTATGGCACTAACATAATTATGAACGTCGGGAACTACACGCCTAAAGATGCGGGCGTCACATTCAACAAGACTGAGTGGTCTTGTGCAAGAATCTCCCATGAACTGCTACACTTTGCAGCCTCAGAAGATTCTGAGAGATGTAAAGAGGTTTTGTGTACGAATTGACATTTGCATGACGCAAATATTAAAACGGTGATGCACGGCGGTAGCAGGCCTACGGTGGTTTGTATGTGTGGCTGTTGGTGATGCGAACGCTTGCTGTGGAACACCGTAAAGACCTACACAAATGTGCGTATCACGTCACGGTTGCCTGCTGAGACGGAATAACTCGGTACAATATGGGGCTACGGCTGCACAGACTGAAGAGGTTTTTCTTCTTCGTCATCATGAAGTTTTCTAGAGTATTCTGTTACGTCTTCTCCCGTGGGTCCAAATGTTCGCCTTAACACTCTGCTCTCCAAACCTTCAAAACATGTCCCATATCAGTATGAAGCGACAGACAAAAGCATGGTTATGTACAGTTCAGTATTTACGTTTTTAGGTAGGAGATCGGGGGAGAACTGGCCTCCAGTTCAGAAAGTGTTGCCGGAATATAAGGCACTTATTCTCATTGTTGTATCCTGCATTGTGGTGACAAGATGTGGACACCCTCTTTGCTTGCTCTGCATCTGCTTAAACACGTAGAACAACCTACTTCCTTGCGTTGAATAGAGTTTTCAGTGTTTGTCTTCATAATTCGCCCAAATAATTAGCACAATCAACGCAGATCAGGATCAGATCTGTCGCATTCAATTTCGATTTTTAACCTTCCTAATGACACATTTTAAAGGCAGGTGGAAAAGCAATGGCGATGAAGCATCTCATTGTCGATGTTCTTGTACGTTGCTGGTCGGTATTGCAACCTGTCCTAACGCGTCGTTTTAACACAATTCTTTCAGACCCTCACGAGTGACTCCGACAGCTCGAGATGAAACCACGTGTCTGACGAATCGGCTTCCCCCTTTTCCTGCTATCGCACAGATCACTCTCAGCGCAGTAAAGTTGTTCCTTCCATAAGGTCAGGTGGATTTCTTTCATGCTTCACTGAATGACACTTTTCTATCATTTACCGTATTGTACAAATGTTTTTCCAAAATGTAAAGGTAAAGCAATCCCATGACAGGCCTGGACAGGCCCTGAGGGTTCCGAGAGGTTGAGGCTCCCGGATTTCAAGACAATCGGCACATGAAGGTGGTAAGGCTGTCAGCCCTACGCACCGGCCGCCTTTACCCCCAGCAAATATTCCTGGTACTCATTTCTGTTAGAGGCTGAGTCAACCCCAGGGACACAGTATTATGTCAATGAAGGATTCCAATGACACCATCGGGAATCGAACCCGCGACCTTTCGCCTTGTAGCGCAGTGCCTCAACCAAATCCGCCACCGCGTCTTCCAAAAAGTGCTTATATTATATTAATAATAAAATGTCGTGTTTATTTTGCTATAAATTCTATTTTATTACGGGTGTTTGTTAATTTCTTGGAGCCAATAAGCCAGTGTGCCTTCAAAGTTAGTTCTAATATTTGTGATTCCGATGTTAGTTGGAGTTTTATTTTTACCACTAAATGACAAATATCACAATGTGTACTGCACCTATTAATTACCCGGACTGGTCACCAGCTATGTCAGTGTCCATAACAGTGTCGCACAGTGCTGCTTAGGTGGCAGGTCGTTCCTACAAGGCAGTGCCCACAGTGGCCACTCGATCGTGTTACAGAACTGTCATTAGCACGTTCTAATACCTCGGTAGGTCCGGCCCACATGCAAGACAGTTTCCTGGCTAACTAAAACGTTGCTTTTTCTTGCATCGGGCGTTCTTTCTGCATAACACGGCCATTAGTGACTGCGCATTATCCCTTCGGGGGTAGGAGGGTGTTAGGGGTTATATTCAACAAAGCCAAAGGGGGTTGAACTTGACATTCGTGTAGGAGCTGCTGTGCTACCCCCTGGAATTAATATCTGTGGCAAGGCAATTGGGGGCACTTCTGATGTACCAAGGGGTAAACCACTACAATATTGCCCTACCGTCGTGATTAACTGATCCAGAGGCGTGACAGAAACGAACATTTTATACTGCCTGTAAAGAAATACGAGAGAACTTTGGAACCTGAAACTCACTGTATGGAGAATGGGCAATAAACTGACTTTCTTTCAGTGTGGATAAGAAACCAACTAGATGTCACTTTGTGTTATCCTTTATTTCTCCTTTACATGTTGCTCAACATGTTTCGGGCAAAAATGTGCCCATCTTCAGGAGCTGACGACTGCGTAGTGCTATCGCCACTTGGCAATAACACTACGCAGTCGTCAGCTCCTGAAGATGGGCACTTGGTCGCCCGAAACATGTTGAGAAACATGTAAAGGAGAAATAAAGGATAACACAAAGTGACATCTAGTTTGGTTTCTTATCCACACTGAATTATGATGCACGGTCAACCAGACATCAGATTGACTTTCTTTCAGTTAAAACCCATTTTGCTAATATATTATAAGGGTTATTATTTCTTCACAAAGTCTGAGTGTTTATTTAATGCATCTAGAAGTGTGTAATTTGAAACCTAAATTCGCTTACACATCGTATGAAATATTCGTTTCCTACCTCGCAGAGAACACACTGCTTCTCCATTTAGGTGCCCGTATACGCTGGATGTTTATAGATTCCTAGTGCGTGAACGCAGGCTGAGTGTATTCGAACACAGAGTTGTGAGGAGAATATTTGGGCCTAAGACGGACGAGGTAACAGGCGAGTGGAGAAATCTGCATAACGAGGCGCTTAATGATCTGTACTTCTCACCCAACATTGTTCGGGTGATCAAGACGAAAAAAATGTCATGGACGCGGCATGTAGCACGTGTGGGGGATACAAGAGTTTGGTGGGGAAACCTGAGGGAAAGAAACCAGCTGTAGGACCCAGGCATAGATGGGAGGATAACATTAAGATGAATCTTCAGTAAGTGGGATTGGGGGCATGGATTGGATTGAGCTGGCTAAAGATAGGGACAGGTGGCGGGCACTTGTAAACGCGGTAATGAACATTCGGTTCCATAAAATGCGAGTGATTTCTTGACTAGCTGAGAACCGGTTAGTTGCTCTAGAAGGACTCTGTTCCGTGGAGTATGGTAGTAATTAATTAATTGAGTAAGGTAAAGTATTCTGTGCATTCTGTCTGTGGTGTTTCCAAATACTCAGATAAAGCCCACCCAAAAACAAGAAAATTAGGTAGGTTTAGGAAAAGAAGAGAAGTGCATTTCAGCCTGTTTATTCTTCTGCGGAATGCGAACGTGCAGATGTGCTTTCACTGTCAGCAACAAAGTATAGAGGACACTTACTACCCGCACTTGCTTGTAACCATCTGAAGCAGCACAGTGTTTATACCGCACATACCGCCAGTTGCAGCGAGACTGAAATGCGATAGTGTGTTCAAGTGTTTCATGACGTACTTAACAAGAAACAATATGTTTCCCCTAAAAAGGATTACCACTTGATCTTTATGACGGAGATGCAGTGTGTTTTCTGTGCACTAGAATATGAGTATTTAAATATAATTTGTGTGAAATCTGTGTTTAAAACAGCCAGGCGCTTCCGTACAAACGGGTAAAATTAGTTATAAATTACTGCCAAGAAATACACATTTATAATTTTGCCTCTGCATGTTGTTCCCCGGTACACATTTCCAAAACCACATAAAATCGCGAAATTTCTCACCTTCACACAATCTGTTATTTTAAAGGCGCAGAACAACGTGGTGGCCCATGTTATGTCCGCCACCGAATGTCTTCACGCCAGTTCTCAGTCGTCCCCCAGTCACTGTCCATCCTAATACGCTATGTTCTGGTGGCTATGGTGTCCTGTTTTGTACAATATTTGTCTGATAGAAAGTGCGTCGCCTTCTTCTTTCCAGGTACGCTGCAGTGTGTGCTGTTATTTATACTGGATGTATATTTTTGTTTTCGGTGGCCGGAAAGCATGAAACAAAGAAGCGCGTCAGAAGCGCGTCAGAAGCGCGTCTAAAGACACGACTTTTTACGTTATTTCCACTGACTGAAAATATATAGCATGAGGTAATGGTGGTAACATTTAATGTTAATTTGTTCGGAAGAAAGCTATCTGTCAGTGCTGTGACTGCAGCGTATAGATTTAGCGCGACTGCTGCTTTCATTCAGCGCTCCATATTAACATAGCAACATCAGGCCTGAACGCAGAACAAATGGCGCGCTGTCATCTATCTTACGTCACATTTCCGCTTGTACAGGGTGCGCCTGTTCCAAACGTGAACAGCACTAACTGCTGCTTCTTCTAACGTCGTCAAACAAACAATTTCACGTGACATAAAGATTCCAGTCGTCTCTCACCTTTCCCCGCGTCTACTGGTAAATGGTTACCGACGTTTCGGCAGAGAATAGTGCTTCCATCTTCACAATCACGCTGTCTAAGCTTTGTACTGTTTTATCCTGAAGATGAAGGAACGTCTTAGAAGACCTCGGTTGTGAATGACACCGCTGTGAGTACCCAAAATTTCACATTCGCGTTATTTTTTTTTTCATGTTGCTATCGACATAACACAGCACGTAATACGCGTGTCACAGACGTACGGCCACAGATTTACCCTTTGACAGACACACCGTAGAAACCAATGAAACGCAAGTAAAACACAGGGCAATTTAAAAAAGAAAGTAACAATTCCACATGTCCATAAGGAAGTAACTAGAGCGCCTGCAGTGACAGGATATGCATCACTTGTTAGGAATACTCTCAAAGGTTTTCTTGTAATTAAATAAGCAATCTGACATGTCACTGCATGGTAGAGTCACTGCTTACAGCACTCTGAATTTGTGAACTTGTTTCCCCCTCCTTTAACTGCCCTGCATTTCTCACGCAACCATCACTTGTGACCTTATAGAATTGTGGTCTAATGGACACTTGTCTTATTCATATAAGACAGTCTTGCAATACGTACGTTTCAAGTTGTTCGGGCAGTAAATGGGAAGCTTTGACTGGATTATTCATCCGTTTGCTGCATGAACGTTTGAAAAATACTGTGGGGGTAATGTTGCTGGCAAAGGATGCACAAAAACTCCCACGGATAAAAGTGTGCTAAATATATGGATTGGTCTCCCTAATGAAAATGTGGGACATTTAATGTGTGCGAGAAGATTAGAGGAGAAAATAGCATATACTGCTCTGTCAGAAAACCTCAAGTAAAGAAAACAATTGTAAGACCTTGACTTAAATGGAAGAATAATATTAAAATGGATTTATGAACGTGTGGCATTAGGGAATGGTCTGGGTGGAATGGACCAGGAGAGGGACTCTAAGGTGAAACTTTGGGGTTCCATCCAAATGGTATGAATTTCTTGGGTAGTTGTGTGCCTGTTAGCTTCTAGAGAATGTTATCTCTTTGGAGTTAGTTGGTTCTTTAGTTTGTCAGTCAGTTAAGGTCGTCACAGATTCATGCAAGGAAGAATCATGACCTGGCGCGCAATTCTTCGCGATGTTTTGCAAGCCGTATATCGACCGCAGTGCGAGGCAGTTTCTGTTGCTCTTCCAGATGGCAGGCCTAGTCACGTCTAGAAGCTGCACATGTCTTCTTCTGCCTCTTCTTCTGTTCAACAACTGCACGGCTCAGTAGTTAATACTGAGGTCTAAAGCCGAGTAATCAGTCAAGCCGTCAGCCAGCAACATTCCCATATAGAAAGCGCAACTGAAGATGTGAAGACATATGAGATGGAAACCACTGAGAGCGGCGAAGTTCGACAGGGGAAAGGGGCAGCTATTAGACAGAGGCATCCAGAATTAATTTCATGAATATATAGCAGAAGCGAACATGACAAGAGAGAGAGAGAGAGAGAGAGCGACTGAGGGAAGGAAAGAAATTGTCTAGCAGCACAGAAGTGACGCAAGTGTCACTGACAGAAGTGGCAGGAAGCTTTGTGCTGTTCATTTGACCTGTATATAACGGAATATTTCATTGATGATAATGTGTGAGTATATGATACACAGACTGAGTGACGTAATGTAAGGAAGATGATGTCAGGGACAGTATTTTATCCGACAACTGTCGGTTGCCACTTCCCGTCGGCTCGTCAGTTGTATTAAGGTAGCCCAGTCAGCCGACAGTACGCAGGCTCGGCGCAGTTACAGCGGAAAGTGTCAAAAGAGAGTTGTTAAACAAAGCGAGAGCACTGTTCAGTGCAGGCGGTCTTCGTGCCCTTCTTTGTACGAGTATAGGTCTCAGTTGGAACAGCGATGTCCTTTTAACGTAGTGAAACAGCGTGGAGCATTTCGGCGCAAGACTTGAGATGATTGCAAAAAAAAAATGGTTGATTATGACCAGGCGTTTTAGGCCACAAGCAATCACGACCGCACTTTTCTGCATTCTGAACATAGTCATGTGCTTACCTACGACACACAGAGTTCATATCATGTGTGTTGGCAACGTCATCTCGTATATACAAAGTAGGAATAAACATGTCTATTAATATTATCACGAGCTCTGCAGTTGGCAGGGTTGCGGACTCGGAATAATCACGTTATTTGCTCTTCACATTAGTCTAACAAAATAATCCTCGAACTGCAGCAGCAGTGAAAGATAAGCTGCACGACCCGATGCGAATAAACAAGAGTCTCGACCGTAAAACACAATTCTCCTCTCCCTCCGCCCATCTCATAGTCGCACAGATTCACAAGGTTCGTGTAGTTTCATTCCAGGATCACAGAAATATAAATCTGGCTTACCACCTCCGGACCGAACATGGACTGTACTCACACACACACACACTCGTGACCTTTACAATATATAGTACGTCAAGGCAAATTAAAGGTATATTTGAACCTGCGCGCGCCCTAAAGTTTTAGCACCACCCATTTCTATTCCTGGCACGAGACAGTGGGGAATGATAAGCATCACGTTCCGACCACCTTCTATTCCGAGGAGAGATGCCGCGGTGCACATTGGGCTCCAGAGCCGGTCTGGAACGTTAGAAAAGAGAACAATTTTTTTCGGCTGCCTTGCAACGAAGGTCCAAACCGTATCTTCGTCACTGTACCTACTGAACTATCCCGTAATCTAGTAGTTTGAATACAGCGGAAATTTAAGAATTGCAGTGGAGATGCAGTTCTTTGCTGCGTGTTGTACCGGACCACCGTTTCACAACTCGCATTTCTGTACGTTGGATGCTTTCAGTATACAAGGCAGCCTTTACTGAATTTGTAAAGAATATGGAACACGTAAAGATGAAGGACAGAAAGGGCAGCCGAGAAAATAAAGGAAGCAGAATGGGAAAATGTGTAAAGTTGTTTCCTTTAATTTCGTCTGCTTGGCACTTCTCGAGGTTGTTGGTGCGTACCACTGTTTAAGTGTACAGTGCGTATTAGGTCTCTTTGTATGGAATAAACTGGCCAGGGCGTGGCACTCAGCACCCAACTCTTCTAGCGCCAGGGTTCAGCCGTGCCTGCTTGGCTTGTAACTTTACAACCTTTTGTCTATTTGTACTGCTTTTTAACTTTTATGGAAATACAGGAATCTCCAACACTAGAGTTATATATAAATGTATATATAATACATATATGGTTACAGATACTCTGAAAGTATGTGGTGCGATGGGTCACTACAGGCGTTTCGGGAAAAACTGCCTCCATGTTCAGGGTTGATATACCACAGTTTTGTTACAACCATGCTTTGGTCAGCTGACTGCAGAATGTCACCTAACGGGTGAAGTGAACAGGTCACCTGCCTGCATCACTGCAGTGAGTGGTTAGATTCGGTCCAGCACCGTTGTTGCTTGCAGCCTTCCTCCAGACACTCCCATTTCCGTACGAAACTGCCGACTGTTGCAATAGTTACGCCCACAGTTTTCCTCAGCAGTTTGTTCGAGAACAAGAAGGTTCAAACCATCAGAATGTCTCACAGAGTGTAAAATGTTGTATGGCCTGAACATGAAAATGCGGAAGGAAGTTTGAATATATAAGCGGTCAGCTTCTGAGTATGTGCATTGTCTGGCAAGGAAAGCACAATTGTTTGTGTGAGACCATTGAAAATAACTAAAATGCCAGTATGTTTACGAAAACCTCTTTTCTACTATATATATATATATATATATACAGTTCCTCTCTTCAGCTGGTATATTGTAAGAAAGTAAGGTTCCATGTTTATGTCCAGTGGCATTTGCAATCCAACGGAATGGCTACTAAAATAGCTCCGTCTATTCATCCATTTGTCCAAAAGTTTCCCTACAGACATAAAAAGAGCCGCGGAATGGGGTTTCAGCAAATTTGACATTAGCAAAATATGCGAAAGTTTGTCGGTGTTGTCTAATTGTGATACAAATCCAAGCAACCATGTTGTGACACTTTACCCTACAAAGCAGCCATATTGTCACACTGTACCCTACAAAGCAGCCATATTGTCACACTGTACCCTACAAGGCAGCCATATGCAGCTTAGGTTTAATATTTTTCAGCAATTTTTTTATTTTTTTTTAGGGAATTTACTTTTTCCCTTCCTGACTTTTTTTCTCAGCAATCAGCACTGTTTTTGCGAAAACGAGCACAAATTTTCGAAATGCCTTGTCTTTGCTGGTAATCAACGACAAAAAATGTCTTCAGCCTGAACTGATAAGTCAGTTTGTATGAAACAGTACATTTAATTACGTGTAATTTTACGTAATAAAAAAATCTGATTTTAGGTTACCTGGTTAAATTCGCAAAGTATTAATGCTTATAGCAATAAGTTTTTTTACGACTAATATTCTGTTCTGCTAAGTAGCGCTAGTGGCAGCGTGGCTCAATGCCTCTGTTTATTTTCGTTTTTGAATTGTTTCTTATAGACATGTGACAGGGCCGCTAGGAGAGGCGTGTCGGCCATGCGCAAGGACTGTGTCTGTGCAGGACAGCACAAAGACACAAGAGACGCTACGTCCGTACTCCGACTGACATTCGAAATGCATGTAGACACTAGTGTCTGTGCAGTGACAGACCACGTGACACGTACGATGGGCCCCTGGTCAAGGGCACCCAATCCTAATGACACTTGACGGTGACCACCGGCAAATGCTGTATGTTGCGGCATGAGGCTGCTCTACGTTAACTGGAAGGAACATGAGCGTCGTGGTGTTTGTCTCTGTCGGGAATTGAATTGCGTTCTTCCTTGCCTGCAGTCTCTTTTCTGTCCAAGCTATCTGGATTAGCGTCCTTAAATAAGCCAAGAATGCAGGACTGCTTTGTTCAGCTCTGTGGGAAAGTCGGTTTGTGTGTCTGAAGAGACAAATTCAGTAATTAGACATATGTGATTGCGTTTTATTGTCCATTGCAGATGGGAGGAAGACATGGTTATGTCTGTGGAGTCAGAGATTAACAAACACTGCTCTCTCGCAAGCAGATGGCTCAAACGAGACAAGAATGCGATGCTGGAAGGCATTACAGAAAATGGGCTCCCTCATGCATCTGTCTTTCCATCCATCCATCCATCCGTGTTCCTTACGAATGATAGAGAAGAGAAGAACAGAACGCGAAATGAAATATAAACATACAGTTCTATATACGAAAGAAGATCTAATTTACTTCAAAGAACAGAAGGGGTACGAGAAGTAATCTTGCCTTGAGAAAATATACGTAGAAAGCCGACTCTTCCCGGGCCGTACTGCGCAGTTATAGCTCTGTGACTTTGACACCGGACCCCTTTCTTCAAGCGGCGAACACAGCGAGCGGTGTAGAATCTCGACTGCGGTGCTGGTGGGCGCAGCACTAGGCAGGGCTGGCTGACCGCGCTGTGCCCTCTACGGACAGGTTTAGGGTGACCGTCTCATGGCCTGGAGGGGGTTGGGTAAGCCAGCCTTACCCTCAAACTGTGGCAACAATTCGAGACTCTAGCATACTGTAGTGTCAGCAAGTTATGAAATTCTGACTGCAGTGCAGTACACATTGTTTGTGTGTGCCTTCTTTTGTGTTTTCATATTTTGTTGTAGACACAAATCTGTCCTATAGAAGTACTCAATAACACGGAATTTTGGATGGAAATACCCGCGCACAGGTTTCGTTAGATATTTAATACTTTGCAAGTAGTTTTACCCTTTAAACGCCGAGTTAAATCCCATCTGCCATTTGCTGGCATTATTAGGAGCTCACCATATTCTCCACGTTAGCAGGTTAAGGGTTAAAGTAAGAAAAGATGTTAATGATGTGAACACGTGAACTGTGACGTCACCGTAATTTCAAATTGCACATCAGTCGGCTGCGGTGGGCAAAGTGAATGGTGCAATGCGCCCGTTCGCTAAGACGGCAGTGCTGTAGCCTATAGAGAAACAGTCGGCAAAAGCCAGCAGTCGTTTGTGGCACTGGCACCTGTTGCACTTGACAGCAATAACCTCAAAATAAATAATGCAATCTGTATTATTTACTTGTGACGGCGTGTCGCGTACCGGAATGTGTGACTATTGAAATTAGAATTTATTTATCAAAATACTTTTATTTAGGTAATTGCATTTTGACATTGTTACAGCTTTTCCCGCGTCTCAGTGACATTAACGCAAGACAGACACATTTCTGTATGAAGAATTTAATTACAGCATAAGTGCAGGCAATTCCTGCAGCAATTAGGTCCAGAATATTTCGTTTTCCCGCTTTCTCTGCACGAGTACAAAGACTAATACACACTGAACTGCGAAGGTGCGTGTTGTATCGCATGCACCTCGATTGGTCTGCCACGTTTACGGAAGAACACGGGCTGAGGCTCTCCAAAATGTTTGGGCTTAAAGGGATGGGATGTTTTGGGGAATTGAAAATGTCACAGTGAGCAACTTCAAAATCTGCATTTCTCACCACGTGCTATTCGGGTGGTCAGATCAAGGCGGATGAGATGGGTAGGGCATGTGGCACGTATAGATGAGAAAAACATATACCAAATTTGGGTGGGGAGACGTCAAGGAGAAATGCGCGCTGAAAGACGTAGGCGTAGGTGGTAGGGTGGTGTTGAAATGGACGATGGAGAAGTAGGATGGAAGAGTGTGGATTGGAGTCAGCAATGACGGGCTGTTGTGAATACGGTAATGAACTTTTGGGTTCCATAAGATGTGGGGAATTTTATGAATTGTTGACGAACTGGTGGCTTATCGAGAAGGATGTGGTCCCGTGATGTTAATAATTACATTAGTTAGATATTTATCTCTGATTTTTTCAGCGTATTCGTATTGGCAGGTAAAAGAACGGACGAACAGAAACAAACTTCGCAGAGTACAGCCAACAAGATGCAACGTTTCACAGTTTCTTTATTTCTGTAAGACGCTCTACATGTTTCAGACGGGTTTTCCGTCCATCATCAGGAGCTCAAAACTGCACATACAGCGTCAGGTATTTGTCAGACCAATACTGCTACCTGCTGCTAGCCAGGTTAGCAGCAGGTAGCAGTATTGGTCTGACAAATACCTGACGCTGTATGTGCAGTTTTGAGCTCCTGATAATGGACGGGAAACCCGTCTGAAACATGTAGAGCGTCTTACAGAAATAAAGAAATTGCGAAATGTTGCATCTTGTTGATTTTACTCTGCGAATCTATTAGCGATGCACGGACCTATGAATGTTAAAAGAAACAAACTTCTTAACCAGAGTTTAATTTCAGCAGTGCCCAAGCGGTTCGGTCACTGTGGCACACTGAATTCAGCATTTCATGTACATTCGGTTTGTACCGGCGCTAAGGCAGCAGCAGTTCTATCGGTCCTGCAGCTCTCAGTGTACAGTTCCAGCAACAACTTTCGTACGAGTCTGTTCAGTGGTTCACAGACAAAACACCTACACGAATAGACATTGAATAACCTATTCATCCAGTGCTCATTTCATGTACTTTACTAAAATATTGAACATAAAGTAAACCTCTTTATTATATCCAAGCGCAATAATTGACTATAATAACATTAGGTGGAAACTCACTTTATAATTATTAAAATACAGTATTTAGTGGTTGAAAATTGCGTAATGTTTAAATAAATGGAGAAGTTTTGTTATGACAGCAGTTCCTGAAGTTGCGTTGTGGGAGAGCCGCGGTGATACAGAGGCGTCGGATGGGAAGTGTCCGTTGGCGACTTGCGAGTTTGGGTTGTTGACAGGATGCGTTGTCCTGAAGACAACAGTTGCCACTGCTTAAGGCACTGATGCAAATTCCACTCGTGTGACTCAAAGTGTAACCGTGTGTAAACAGTCGTTAATTAGTTACGAGTGCAGCTTCTCTTGAAAATCCATCAAACGCATTTAACAAATCCCACCTCTCGCTACAGCTTTCATAAATAAACTTTCGATCGATCCACTCATATACATTATAGCCCTTCAGAGTTGTTTTGGCATCGTCACTTCATTGAATTTGCACGCTGTGAGCTTTAAACGTTCTGAAAAACCAACTTGTTACAGGAGGCATAACAACTGACTAGAGGAAACTTTTTTTTTTTTCCTGAAAATATTCACCTTTTTCTTTCCATTATTATTTCATCTGAATTAATTTTTATTTTATTATCCAAAATCTGAGCGATCATTTCTAACTCCGGTCTCAGCCGGCCTACTTAATGTACTGCCAGCACAGCTCGTTATATGATCGAGAAGTAAATTGTTGCCGTCAGCGGTTGTGTTGTGCACTGAAGCACACATTCTAATGTTGTTTGTTGCTGTTTCTGGTGGTGTTATTGTAAGTAACTGAGATGCCTGCTTGATTACCGCGGAGTGGAACGACATACAGACAGAAGGAACGATTTCTCGGCAACCCAGCAGTTCCCCGCTTAGGTTTATTATATGGTGACACCTTGTAAGGCGAAAGTCACAATGTACAGCCCACTTACTGCAAGAATATCAGCAGACAGGCTGACTTTCAGCTGCATATATGACAAATCTGAAAGTTAATCTCTCCAGAGATCCCCATTATTTACAAGAGTTTGAGGCCAATTGATGTGGGATTTATGGTGGAAGACAAGTATCTGCCGAGTACGTCGGTTTTCCTGCTTTGCTCTCCTTACAGCGATGCTCCACACCCTTTCACTCATCCAACACAGACGCTCTATAAAGGTAGCAATCGATAGCGTCGTTATATAACACATTTAACTGATTTTTAGCAAGGTTGATCCTAGCTTTATGACGTTGCAAGCACATTGTCTGCAGCCGTCTGTTCAGTATCCATCGTCGGCGACCAGCAAGTGCACGCGTTCCAGTACAGGGGCACTGAGAGCCGCAACAGCCGTCTGAGGAGCTCAGCTATACGGTCTGTCGATGTCTCGCAGTGTGAGGCAGAGAAAGGAACACAGCAACATCCGAGAAGCGACAGCAGTAACACACAGACGTATGTTGTTCTGCGGAAATATGTGAAGAAGTAAATACATTCCAGCAAGGCTTTCCCTCTTTTAAGACAAATCCGTTGTTTGTAAGTCTTGGCAGGGAAATGGCAGAGCTCGCCCTGCAGGCCATGTGAATACAGACGCCCCCATAAGCCGAGACGTTTCCCTACAGCGTCTGTCATGTCACAAAGTCGCCATGGAAATTCGTTTACTCGATTCCACGGCAGATCAAAGCGTCACGGCTCCTCAGTCACCGTAATCCGATTTCACGGCTAACAAGGACATTTCTAGACCGGCTTACTAAAGTGTCAGACTGTCATACTTACGTCATCGCATCGGGCCCTGTTGTCATCTGTTTAATGACGCTCTTACTGTAGGAATAAGAACTGACAGGTTCGTTGTGTGTGTGTGTGTGTGTGTGTGACGAACTGGTGAGGTGTCGTAGCCTATTAAAGGGTACTAGCCCGATGCACGACCAAGAGGAAACGCGAAGGTCTAGTACCGATAATGGAGCTATCTGTGTGTAACAGACACGTAATAAAAAGGTAAAGGTAAAGGTCACCCCAGAACAGGCTATAAACACCCGTAGGGGATTAGAGGTAGAGATCTACTCTTTCTTTAACCTCGGCGTTAAATGGGGGTGGGTGATCAACGCCCACGCCACAGCCACTTTACCCACGGGAGAGGGACCCGGTACCCATTGTATAGGAGGATGGGTGGGTCCCAGGACCGATCTGGACGGGTGCGGAAAATCTCGTCCCCACCGGGATTCTATTCCCGGACTGTGCAGCCCGTAGCGAGTCGCTATACCTACTGAGCTATCGCGGCCCATACAGATACGTGATTTGGTTGCACATTTACAGTAGGCTATAGGCAACAAGTTACGTCAGCCCGCAGTGCTCCACAGTGACATCAGTGCACCGTAATGGCACAAACAGAAGATATTACTGTTGGTCCCTGGATGTGCTGCATTACACACTGCTACCGTGTACGGATATAATGTGAGTGAGTGAGTGAGCGAGCGTTTAGTTTTAAACCACAAGAATTAAATTTTCGTGGACATACTGACCCCTGAACATGAGACTGTACTTTGTATCGAAACGTCCGGATCCGATTCATCGTTGACGCGGTGTTACCTGACAACAGGCAGTTACGTCACGCGCACTGTGAATTTGATACGCAAAGGACTGCTGGTTAACTGTGGATTGCTGGAGACCTGTAACTGTATCCATAAGCTGTCTACTGTGACGTGATGTTATGTGCGATGTGATGATTGTTCAAATATTCATGTGCCAACTTGAGTATTCTGTTATTTCGTACATATAATCGCTAGTTCAGACACACAGAGATTCGTCGTAAATCCGTCACAACATATTCCATATACTTGTATCGGTATTTGGAATAACAAACGCAATTACCATATCAAAACTGCTTGTGCCGTATACCCCTCTGCCTGACCAGGTCTATTGCACAGTCTACAGCACGCGCCGTCGTATGTTGCGGAGTTGGCACACTGCCACAGCAGTGTCAAGTGTGTGTGTGAATTTGTTATTATTATTATTATTATTATTATTATTGTGGAAGACGCTTTCAGTTGGTAATTTTATTTAGTGTCGGTCGTGGACGCGTGAATGCTAATGCAGCATCGGTGGAATGATACTGAAAAGGGAGTATTCGGAGAAAAACCCGTCCCATTACCACTTTGTCCACCATAAATCTCACGTGGACTGACCTGGGATCGACCCGAGCTTCCGCTGGAACAGACCGGTGGCGACTAACCGCCTGAGCGATGGCACATAGCGCAATGTTAGCGGTGTTAGTGCTGTGTATCAGCAGTCAGGGTATTACACACTACCAGGATAAGGAGGGACCGACGCACAAGCTTTGTGATAACAGCAGGAAAACAAGTTGCGATGACGCAACTGAATTTAACGTAAGAGAAACTGTGAGAGGAAGACAGAAAGGCGTCGAATTTGTAGTGTTAAATTTATCTGGAAGAGGTTCGGGGATTTGTTGTACCCTGTCATTGTGACATAATATTTACAGACGGCGAATGCTTCGTCTGGGCGGTAAGAGGCTCGACGTGCGAGTGTGATTCGAATGAAAGATTTAAATGTGCCTAAATATTCGAGCCCCTGCTGTTTGCAGCTGCCGGCACAGCGTGCCATCGGCATTGCGACGGTATTGAAGAGTGCCAAAGCCGTACCCAACTCACTCGCCCTAAATTATCCGCTAAAATACTTTAGCGCTGTCGCTGGCTCTATGACGTTGCGCGGGGCTCCGTAAGCTATGGAAACAGCAAAAATGTGTGGAGCTGTTGGCTTTCACCTTACGGTGCGGTGACGTTAGGACAGCCTGCGACGGTGGTTAGCCTTGAAGAGACGTACAGGATTGAAGTAGTTGGAGTGCGGAGGGGATTATAAAATCTGTAGTGTAAGCAGGCGAATTCAGCGACTTGGTTACGGTAGCAGCAGCACTTTGTTCTGCGTCGTAATCTGGTATGTGGACGAGAAACGGACCGGACAGTGTGCTGTGTTGTTTTGTTCATTGTTTTGCTAATAGGTTAGCTTGCGGGTATTGCGGGTGTCGGTCCTCCGTGGAGGGAGACCCGGGGAAGTACGAACGAGAGTAGTGCCACGAAATATCTCTCATGTAAAATGTAACCCAGGGCCATTAAGTGCCAACGCGCTATAGCCGTTTTACCGCGGGGGAAGAATCCCCGGTTTCCATCACGTAGGAGGCTGGTAGGTCCCAGCGTCGGTCTGGGCATTTCGGAGAACAGGAAATCTCTTGAGAATTGCTCTCTTTTGCGTCATTACGCGGCGAGTAGCGGTAAATTCTTGACGTTTCGGGACAACCTAAGGTACCACCTTCAAGGGCCATGAAATCACACAGGATATCTCTTGCCCCTTCCGGGAATCGAAACACCATTTCTCGGTCATGCAGCTCGTAGCTCAGTCACTACACTGTCGAGCTACCCCTACTTGAATGTGTACTGAAGATACTGGGATCTTGCAATTGGTGTCGTGCATCCTACAGTTGCATGAAACTGGTGCTTTCGTTCGTTGTATGAGAGAGAGAGGGGGAGAGAGAGAGAGGGAAAGAGAGAGACAATGTGTGCGCTGAGGGTTAATGTGGCGGAGACAGTGCAGCAGTGGGAACATTTTGGTGTTTTGTTGGAGCTAAAATGGTGGTAACCACCCTTCCTTCTATCTTTGCTGTTTTCTGTTCAGACGTGCGCCTAAAATGTTCTCTATACAAGAGAAAAGAAGTTGGCAGTAAAGTTATAAGCACTAAACAGAATTAAAATTTGAAACCAATTTTATACCAGTTTGAGAAATAAAATTAGACCATTCACTGCGACTCGGTGAGAAGTGTGTACTGCGGTGTGTTGGCGAGAGGAGGAGACACATTTGTGTGCAGTGCAGTCTCGAACTGAAGTTAGCAATATTAGGCCGAAACACGTCGCTATAAACATAAAAACTGTAATATAATATTGTATAGTGTACGTCAGCACAATCACTTTATTGTATAGTGTACGTCAGCACAATCACTTTATTATATAGTGTACGTCAGCACAATCACTTTATTATATAGTGTACGTCAGCACAATCACTTTATTATATAGTGTACGTCAGCACAATCACTTTATT
>Ga0131853_10009193_pt1 | contig 18057 bp, 5 predicted proteins | sample TergutLab28metaG_FD_92764 | JGI IMG/M metagenome (GOLD analysis project Ga0131853, IMG submission 92764) | Labiotermes labralis P1 segment gut microbial communities from Petit-Saut dam, French Guiana - Lab288 P1 (version 2) (version 2) | ecosystem: Host-associated > Arthropoda: Insects >... | reverse complement strand
TCGGTGCATTATAGCACAAGCTGTAATCACAGTCTAGTGCTCCTGAGGATGGACGAAATTATCGCCCGAAACATGTGGAGCTGATTGAAATTATTAATAAAATTATTATTGTTGCATCTAGTTTGGCTGTTTATATTATTTTATCAATGATGCACGGTCACCCAAACATCAAATTAAAAAAAAAACTGTGGGTGTAGGATCAGTCCTCATCTTCAGGCAACAAAATAAAGCCCCGTCCCCTCCGTACTTCAGGACGAAAAAGAATTTAACTTACCGTCCTACTTTTTTACAATCCAGGATATGGGACGTTCAAAAACATTTACTCGGCGATTGTGTGTGTCGTGGAAATCAACGTACTAAAAGCCACATTTTACTCGTGGTCGTAAAGGAATACTTACCCATAGTTTCCCATTTTTTGTCCAATTTGGGTGCAATTCGGTACAGATCTATACGTAATGGGCAGGGTAGGCCATACATTCCATATAAAGCGTCACAGTAAGGAACGCCTTTGTAATATCTGTGTATTACGTCACACATCAAACAATTTGCAATCTGGTTAACTTCCGCACATGGAAGAATATTGACGTCAAAAGACCTAATAATCAACAATGTTAGCGAACTGGAGTAATTATATTTATAAAACACCACAATTACGATTTCACTTTCAAATTGTTAACTTTAAAGGACGACTTACGTTCGAAAGATTACTTTTTGAACAAGAGGGGCACACAAAATTTCATCAGCATTACACACGCACTTGTGTTAACTCATTGCTTCTTTTTGGATATATGTCGTTCTCATGTTGCACACTTAGCTCCCAGAAGGTTTTATCAGATTATGCACATGGCTTATGTTTGGCTCAAATCTCGAATTATCCTAATACTTATCCTGGTTTTTCGCCTCTCCAGACCACTAACGTAACAATACCCTGAAACATATAATGCTTCAGCGAAAAATGTTCTCTGTTATTACGACAAACGACAAGACACCCTGGATGGAGGATAAGCATAGTCAGGCCTCTGTTATCAAAGGAAGAGATTCACGCCTCGAGCGGACTTCGAAACTGTGATCCCGATGTATGAGCGAAGAAACCAGACCGTATCGTTCGAGTACTGTCGTGAAAAGACAGTCACAAAAAGCGCGTTCGCACACGCACAAACACAATCTGATGAAAAGAAAAACTGTTCATGTTTCAACGTGAATGGCAGAAATAAAGTATATCTGACATGTAGACGAACTGGAGGCAGGCAGATGAAGTTTATCTGCTCTTTTGGTTAAACAACGAAAGTTAAAAAATGAAAGCAGCGGGTCTATCCTGAAACTTTTTTTTAAATTTTATCAAATGTCTCTTTCAGCTGCCTTCAAATGACAGTGCACGCTTGACTAATGGAAAAGGAGAAAAAAATTCGGAGATAAAACGCTACGGACCTACGAAAATGCTCACATGACCACTCCAATACAATGTAAATGAAACATAGTCATTTGATTGCGGACGTCACTGAAGACGCAGAAAGATTAAATAAGTGTCAATCTGGTCATTCTCTTTGGTACCATTATCAGTGAAGGCACAGGCATAACCTGGGCGGAGGGCTATTGGAGTGACAGTGGGAGAAATGGGTGTACGGATATTACGGTCTGGTTCAAACCAGTCGTTCCTATCTTTCTAAATTGACTCAATTCCTAACACCCATGGACGATTTTGTCGCCCCCCCCCATCCCCCCCCCAATGTTATTAGCCAAGTTACGCCTATTAGTAAATTATGACTGCGAACAGATAAGAGCTCAGGCAGAGGCCGCAAATGGAACAGATAACTATTTTACCCGTCACTCCTAGTGATGCTCCTCCATCACAGGGAATATGGGGGGGGGACTGAGACAACAAGGAAGATATGTCAAATCGAAGTTACAGAAAATAGCCTCTTGTATTGCCGTCGAGTCACTTGATGTTCCACCACAGTACACACATTTACATCCTGCCCGCTGCCTTGATACTTCCGAAAGATTCGCGTGGATAAAGTTATCTTGTATTCATTTAATCACGCGTTGCCAAAATTCAAAGTTAGACCGGTATCGCCTTAATGCAGGGTCGAAGCTGATTGGCTAAAATCCGCCTCGCCACAAACGAAGTTACTTTGTTGGCAAGCCGACATTCATTCTGTCACTCGATCCCCGCACTCATCCTCATCACCCTCTACACCTGCAGCAAAGGTTGCCAAACGAAGGACCCAAGGCAGGAATTCGCGGTGACCGGAACGGACGTTGACTTGCCGATGTGAACCTTTACATATATAAAAAAAAATTATACGAGTTTTTACATAAAATCCTTACATCTCGGGGAAGCCTGTTCCCGGGGTCGAACCTAGAAGGGGCGGCTTCACTATGTAACATAATTTTAAAATAAATGTTGGCTAAATATTTTACAATACGTCCCGTGGACTGCATATGGTTGTTTCAATATACGGACTTGGGACGATGGCAATCAGGATTTGCCTTACACACAAGGGCAGGAAATTTCTTCATAATCGTGTTCCCAATGATTCGGTTACTTAAAGCTAATTTCACGAACGGTAAAGAAATAGTGGTTCAGTCCGGTCCTACATCTTCAGTAAGTCAACCTCACAGAACTAGGCTCGTAGACGGCCCTTGGTCCTTTTAGCCACACCTGTGTCCTGAACGCAGCGCTGCGCTTTGTTATGCGGACGCCTTAGAACTACTATAATTTGGACTCTTGCTTGCGCAGTTTTCCCGTCTTGGCACGCGGACTTGATGTGTTCACAACCAGGACTTTCGCTGCCGTGCGACAAGCGAATACAGTAAAGTCACTGCGAATAACACATTGATTTATGCAAAGAGAAGTGTCAGTGCGTCACGGCACCCGTGTCTGTGTTGGGTACAGAGAATGCCAGAAATTCGCTGGGGCCGACAAACTCTTTAAAATTAAATCCTGCCCAGACAGGGCGACCACTTGTGACTTGCAATCAGTGCACGCATACAAAAGCTCTACATGGTCTTATTTTATGCTGCCAGCGACGAGACACACAGACCATCATTACGCGTAGACACAAGTGTAGTTAGTTGCGCTCCCTTGTTTTCAATAAAAGCTTATATTTAAAAAAAAAAGAACTGACAAATCTGGAGAGTTGGAAGGTGTTCGATCGACTGAATAGAGTACTTAGCAGCTTTAGCTAAACAGATTCATTTTTTCTGAGGTTGCAGTAAATTTCAGGTTAATAAATTTGGGAAAAGAAACAACCACACAAAATTCAATAATGTTGGTGGGTGACCCCTAGGTCTTGGGAAAGAAGGTGAGCTGGTGGCAAAAATAGTGTCTGCTAGTACAAACCCCGAGGGGGGGGGGGGCTTTGGGCAATAAATAATCGTCAGTCTTCCAGGGAGGAAAAGCGCTAATTTAAAAGCAAAGCGCCGAACTAATTTGTCACTCTGTGAAACAAAAGTGTTCAATAGGAGATGTTCCCCAGAAATAAGCAGTTAAACATTCCACATTCACCTTTTGAAACCTCACTCAAACACGGCTAAATGTGTTCGTAAAAGCGGAATTTGCAACTTGACAACGCGCTTTCCCACAGACACCTTTTGACAAAAGATTCCTCGAACATTCACAATTTCCCCCAGATTTGTCCTCATGATATTTCCTGTTCTCAAAACTAAAAGTGGCCTGCAGAAAATCTCATTTTGGAATTACTTAAAGACACTCAGAAAAGTATGCCATCACTGAAGTAAATCTCGGGAAATTATTACCAGTAATATTTCAAGATACGGAAGATACGTTTGAGGACGTACTGAAAGAGGAATGTGAAAATGATTACGACTAACATAAATTCTAGTCAAAGCAGAATAAATCCGATAACAACCAACACAGTAAGACAAGCGGTTCATTAGCTTCCGGCCTGTGCACGAGGTGAATAAGAACAATGAGACAAACAAGATTAAAAGCACACAACTACAATTTTATACAGTTCTTGCAGTGCGTATGTTGAAATACATTTGTTAAAATCGTAAGATGAACCGGACGGATAAAACAAAGGTCGAGCCAGCTAAACTGAAGATCAGCAACTGGACTGAATCCCCTAAATGTAAGAGAAATACAGAAATGTGGCATCACACTAAGAAGAGACAAAAATAAAAGGAATTGTTATTAAACACATCTTCAGAAGGGATGAAGACAGACTCCGAAACACATTTCCAAGTGAAAAGTCAGGAAACAGGGTTACTGGAAGACCAAGAAAAGCTAAGAAGACGAATTCAATGTAAAACGAACCATGCCAAAAAGTCTAACAATTGAAGCAGAAGTTCTAACCCATGATTAAGAATATTGAGTGAGTTTCAGTTGCAGTGTACCCGATGCGACTTGACTGAGGAATTTGTTCACACCAGGTGCACATGTTTTCCCCATACGCGCAACTGAAATCAAACTATCGAGAAACGAACTAGTATCATGGGTTCGGACTCCACCTGCCACAGCCAGCAGTCACTCTGCAGAATTGGTCGCAAGATTACGTACTGCAGTGGACGAACCTCGCAGTTAAGACAGTGCTTTATTGTTCCAGATTAAAGTTCTTTAACTAAAGAATGTCCAGCACCTGCTGAACAAGCAATCAACACCACGAGGCTAGTACTCGAGCCTAGAAGTTCCAAACAGGAATTCCACGCCCAATCTTCACGTGCACAGATTCGACACATTACTGCTACTACTACTACTACTACTACTACTACTACTATTAAGGTTCTCTAGAGATCTTTGGTTCATCACATTAGCCTCGTTGACATATTTTAACTCACAAAGAAACCCTCGTATACAAAGGACACTAATATGTTTATGACCTCCCTCCTTATTATTGAATTGCATCTGCCAAGTAACAATGGATTTTACTCATCGCTACACAATAGAAAACTAAATACAAACATTGTACTTCCGACATATTGTTACTTTTTTCTTTCGGCGCAGCAGCCCCCAGTGGGCCAGGACCTCCTCATTCACGAGGTTTCTAGATCACACACAACGACGCACCACAGTCGGTAGGACTCCTCTGGACGAGTGATAAGTTCGCCGCAGAGACCTGACAATACACGACACACACAAAACAGACAGGCATCCATGCCCCCGGTGGGATTCGAACCCACAATCTCAACAGGCGAGCGGCCGCAGACCTACGTCTTAGACCGTACGGCCACTGGGGCCGGTTATTGTTACTTTGGTTCTATGAAAACATTACCGTAACTACAGCTGCGTATTTTTCCTGTTGTTTCAGAATCTCAATGTAAGTAGCGCTACTGGATCTATTATCTGCCAAACTGAAACACAGTTCAGACAAAAATTTTAAGTTGTTAGAATTAATCCGTGTTATATAATGGGAACCGAATGGACAAATTCTATGTTCGAGTTTGAAGTTCCCATGACGATGCCAATTAAGAAACTATACCGTGTCATAACACAAAGATCAACACAGTCTTTTAACTTTGCACAGTCTATGCAGTTCAACGAACGCTGGAACACCTGCAGAGACTTGTTAGCCCGTGTCTTTCTGTTCCTTTCTAACAGTACACATTTTACAAGTCGAGCGTCATCGAAAATGTTTCCGCACAATCAGCAAAACTGGATATCAGCAAGGAGTATTACATTACAGAATCAGGGCGCGTCGTAACATGCACATAATGGGCCACGCAATCTTCTGTTCTTTGGTTGTACTTGCAATAGGTGGGATGTATAAGACAACTTTTATATTCGAAATCGCATATCACATTTTCGGAAAACTCGTTTCATCGTTCACAGATATCCTGGGTATAACAAATCTAAAATTTATCCATCCACGTCAGTCATGTTCTGATAAAATAGACACTCTGCAAACGGCATATCTTGTTATGCCACAAAGCAACAGTATTGAATAGGCCCCATTAGACAGGCATACTTGACGCGACAAATGGAAAAATTCTTTATGATTTACGTACTGATAATCCATTTCATTCGTTTTTCATAAGTAACAGTTAACGCTGTTAGGTAAAACAAACTTACCTTTCTATCTTCATGGTGGTGTTATCTTCAAGGACGCCATTTGCAAAGTTTGCTAGTAACCCGTACCAAACCAAATAACGTTACTATTCCGCTCTAAGTAGCTATACACATTCGAATTTATTCTTGTAAACATTCGTGAAGTCTGATGTTACACACTTTAAAATAGGAACGCTATTAGAAACACCAAATGGATCACCACTAAACACCAACAGGCACACTGTGGACAAAATGCTGAGACAGTAATGTAGAAGCAGGTAAATATCTAAGTTATCACTACATTTTAAGGAGCTACAAAAACACACAACACGTTTCCCTTTTTCTCAAGCTAAATACTCGTCTGTTCAACAAACACGGCACTGTATACACACCACACATCAAGCAACCACGAGACTGAAGCCTTCTAAGTTCGGCTACCCCTCACCCCTTCGGCTGTGCTGCTTGCCACATAACAGCATAACCAGCTGTGGTTGGTAACCAGTTACACTGGCGACATCTGTAGGGTAGCGTATGGAGTAAGGACAGTATAATCCAACGAAAAGAAACAAATAGCCACTTAGGAACCATTCGAACAGATAGATTCTTTGGGTATTTAACGACACTGTTTAACTGCATTTTATATTACGTCGAATGACAAGAGAAAATAATCAAAAGTTGTTAGAATTAAAGGTTTTGAAAAATGTGTTTGTATGCTATTGAAAGGTAATGTACTGCTACATGTTTGAAAAAAGAGCAAAAGCAGCGTGAAGGCCAGTAACATGCAGGAGATTCTGAACACGACCTGAATAAGAGACCAAGCGTGGCTGCTAAACCGAGTTATGCCGTAGAACCAAAAGGAGTGGCATAAGGAAAGTAACTGCAAAGTGCAGTCCTTGAAAGCAAAATACTTGCACTTGCACTCTAAGTCAAAATAACTATCCCCAGGCTTTCATGGTACCCGTACAGTCACTGCTGTATTTTCAATATCCTACCTCTTCTTCATGTCGTAAGGTCAGTCTCGTATAGATGCTACATTTAAAAGATCCATATTAATATATTCAATCTATGGGTGTGCCTAAGGCAGGTTTCCCGGCTGTGGAACAATAAATACCTTCAATGATAGTCACTTCAGCAAAGTAATAAACTCAAACGTGCTTAAACGCAGTACGATACAAGATCAGAACCGCAGGTCGTTAGATAATGAAAAAAAAAAAAGGCCCATTAATTCCTCAAGCCATCACATGTGCCATTGTAGAAATTATTAGACGCAGCAGAAGAAGTATTATCAATCAGACAAATATAATCAGACGAGAAGCCAAATATATTGGGCAATAAATATCACTTCCACGAAAGGATACACTCCGCCCAATTGCCTGTCCTACGCCCCCAAGCAGGAGAGTGAGCGAGCCCCACTTTTCACGTAAACTGGCATATTCTAATGCTCCGTAAAAAAACATACACCAGAATTCGTGGCTTAGTTGCCACGCGGGCTCAGCCGTCATATCATACCAACGTACGTATACTGATCCACATGAATTCAATTCAAATTCTCGCATCCTGCTTCTATAAAAAAAAATCCCCTTATATCCTCCTGTCTACATCTCAGATTTCAAGTGGCATCTTCCAATGACTGGTTTCCACAAAAATTTTGTATGCATTTCTCAGCTCCACAATATATAATACCTGTCCCGCCCATCTCATCCCCCTCTACTCAAGTCATAATTTGGTGTGGAGTAAAAGCATGCTTTTGTCTTCCAGTATACTGTCCAAAAATACACATATTAAAATACAGAGAACTACAATTTTGGATCTTGTTTTGCATGGGTGCGAAACTTGGTCGCTCATATAGAGGGAAGGACACTGGCTGAAGATGTAGAATAAGATGCTGAGGAAGACTTAAGGGGAACGAGGTAAGAGGAGAAGACTACATAACGAGGAGCTTTATAATCTGTACTCCTCACTAAATATAATTCGCGTTATCAAATAAATATGATATGGGTGGGACATGTAGCACATATGGGGGAGAGAAGCGGTGCGAAACCTGAGGTAAAGATACCACTTTGAAGGCCTAGACGTAGATGGGAGGAAAATATTACATTGTATCTTCAAGAAGTGGTATGGGTAACGAACTTGATGTGCTTCAAGAAGGGCATCACGAAGTGCTCTAACGAACTAAATAACAAATTGACTAGACACGTCAGCACAACAAATATTTATTGGCGAAATATAGGCTACATGCTTCGAACTGTTAGCTCTAGGCATTAAATGTTTCACATTTTATCCAGTATCAGTATTTGTGTACGTTCACAATTGTAAAAATATTGGGATCCCAATATCTAAACAGCACATGAGACTTACTCGGATGGAGGTCTGATGATGACCTGTTAACAGATCGAAACATGTATCCTATATTTCTCCAATAAATATTTGTCGTGCTGACGTGTCTAGTCAATTTGTTATTTAGTTTATTGCTGTGGCTCAGGACAGGGACACGTGCCGGGCTTATGTAAATGCGGTAATGACCTCCGGGTTCCACACATTGCGGGTTATTACTTGACTAACGGTGAGAACTGTTAGTTTCTCCAGGAGGACTCTGATCCACGAGGTTGGTTGGTTGGTTAGTTAGTTAGTTAGTTAGCACAAGTACGTGTAACAGTAACAAGAACGACAGTAACAATGACGAGTATTTAGTAACGGAAAGCCCTTTTATTTGTGAAGTATGAAAGTTAAAAGTTCGCGATTGGTTTCCGATAAGCCCATAGGGCGAGATTATTGCATCACTTTTACACATAGTTACACTTCCATCTGTGTTCATTTTCAAGTAAATTTTAGTGCTTACAGTTTCATAATTCTGATCAATGGAAAGGTATGTCACTCAAATTAGAGCAAGATTTCCAATCTTAACACGAAATTTAATTTTACTACAATATTTCGACTTGCCATAGAACTAATTCCGAGATATGTAACGCAATACCAGCTACAGTGTGATCAGAAAGCGACATTTATAGAGAAAGTGTGGTGTTAGCAAGCAACATTGTACGTGGCCCTTCTGCAAGCACACACATTAGTGCTGTGTCATTCATAAACATATCTGTACTGACAAACTTTCTTAATCTTTATCGTTGCACCTCGCATTTCGTAGAATCATTTAATTAGCACACCAACTAATGCACATGTGCTGTGGCAGCATGTCGTAAGACATGCTGCCACAGCACCAAGTTAATATAAGGAAATTAACCAGTGAGTGTTTTTAAAAATGTTACTTTAGCAAGGAAACGTGCAGCTCCCTGAAGATGATCTTAGGATCGAAACATGTTAGAGCGATTTTAAATGTTTTAATGTTAAAAATTTTATGTATGTGCATTCGTTGGTGTGCTAATTAAATAAAAAAACTATCTTAAATTCCTCTTGGACCGCTTGGTCCTCAAGATTAAGGCACGAAGACCCTTAAAAATGTCGGCAACTATTTACCAGTCAATACGACGTAACACATCAGAAGACTTACATTTTCAGTTTAACAGTTAAAAAATTAAAGAAGAAACTCCTTATATGTTCCTACAATTATACATTTTGAAAACAGTTGTATCTTACTAAAACAAGATCTTTTATCTTACCTCAATTGAAGGCAGTCTGCATTGTGTAGTTGGATTTATTACGAATACATTCTTGAGGTCTTCGATATTCTGGGACATAGCACCGCGTCGCTGGGTGACTGGTAACCGACGTTTTCAGACAGCATGATGGTTTTATCTTCAGTGGTCAAAGAGCCTAATAAATTCATTCATCGGACGTCTCATCCCTTGAAGAGGAAACCACCAATCACCCAGCGATAAGGCGCTATGTCCCAGCGAGCGAAGCCCTCAAATTGCCCGTTGTTAAAGCATACAAAACTCGCACAAATTCATTCCCGTTTTAACAGTAACTTCATGGATAAAGAAAAGGAATATTTCCGCATATACAGCCAATCTCAACTTATGAAACACAGCAGCGTGTAAAAATAGTTTGGGTAAGTTGCGTGGAATAACCACCTGGTATGATTGGACCTTAAGAAATTGCAATTGATTCTTAACAACTTCTCTGCAAATTTACCCAAAGAAGAGAACAAGAACTTGGCTGATTAAAACTCCTGCCTGCAGATGGTAGGCCGATTAAACCACGATACATGGGCACGCTATACACAGTCTGCACATGTTGTCGCCTTTGGAGCGTATCTATTTCCTTACTCGAACTTGGTGCCTGCCACACGCGATAGCGTGTTCTCTTCGTATTTCGGAGACAGAATTTCGATTCCAACCCAAAACCATACGTGTACAGCCCGGCGAGTGGCGGTTCGTAACCCTAGGCTGTCCCTTGTCGCGAAATGAAGCTGGTAAAGCAGCTTCCTTCACGATCAGCCGTGGGATTGAAGTCCCCACACTGTCTCCAGTTACGTCACAGAAAGTACGGCACGCTGACCACCGCAATTACAGGCAACACGCAACTCTCGAGCTAAAACCTACAAGACTCTTTGAAACCGATATACACCGTGTATACCTCTTGAAACTTAAGCTCATCAAATCTGGGCAACATTATCCCGTTGTGCTGGTCAATCACCAGAAAATACGGTCCACACAAAAACAATACATGAACTCTGTACGTTCAGGAGGAAAGTGTAGACACTTTTCCTTCTGTATTCTATTGACGACAGTCAATATGTATTGACCAAAATATGCAGTAGAAAATAAAAGACGAACTATAGAATTTATGTGTTGTGTTTTTGTTGACAGTATTTACTGGTGATTAAGCTCATAATCTGCAGCATCTGACGATAACCCAACTGACGTCACCAGACAAAAGAGGGGAAACGGAATAACGAACACGGAATACAGACTAGGCTACGGCCTCGACGACAGAGGAACTTCTATTCGACTCCTGGCAGGAGCAACAGAAGTGCCTCCTGACCACAGCAACCAGACAGACGTGTCCACCCAGCCTCCTTTCCAATGCGCACAGGGGTGTCTTCATCCGGAGGTGGCGTCTTAAGATGACCTCTCACCTCCATCTAATGACAAGATTACGACTATTAAGATCCACAACTCCACCCCCCCCCCCAATATGCGTTCATGATGTGAACAGGGACAACTTTACCTTGACAATCACGAAAATACGAGTACCAAGAAGAAAACGCATTCTAGTGGAGAATTCGTTCAACAGCGTCATAACGAAATTCAACAAGTACTTTTATTTAAATTTCGTTTTGCAACAGGCCTTAAGGATTTTTTTTAAAAGACTGAAAAAAAATTCCATTTCTTCGTCACTTCCATCTGTCATATTACAAACCGGACGTTACTTCATCTTCCATCACATTGATGTCCCACGCAGAACATGAAATGCTGTCGTACAATTGTCACTTGGGTTGGATATGGATCGTTTTAAGAGCCACATTACTGGCACAGAAGAGCTTCACGTCTAAGTCCACATTTGTCCGACATATTTTCATAAAACTTAATGCATGGTAACTATATTTTTGTAGTATACACTTCATTCGCCTTAATCCATTTTGAGGGTAACTTTTCTCTCAAGAGCCTAATTCAATTGCATGTATGATTTTAAATATCCCGAACAGACGTAGCAAAGGCTGCCTACCAAGGAGAAGCCTTTAAATTTAAATTTTACTACCATTAAATTAAAACAACATTATTCAAATTACCAAAATTTTCCACATTCTACTGTTGCAATATAATACAGCGTTTGATTCCACAATGGGGCTCACACAATAACGCCAGCCTATCTATCGACGTGTACCAGTGCACGACATGCAGACAGCAGCCCGAACGACAACTGAACATTACGTTACATTCCGCCCCTTGCCCTACAGAAGGGATATCATTGTCAGTCGCGGAACACAAGCAAGACTTGCATTATTCAAATATGAAACATCCATAGCAGCCTTCACTCACGTGAGGCCCAACAATATTACAATACATGAAAACTTAAAAATTGTGACCTAACAGGTAGTGTATAAACGTCAGACGACCCGTTTGTGGCTACTGACGAGTTTGAAAGCAACCATAAATTCGTTTCATAATGTAGTAATGCTGTACAGAACACACAGATTGTATGTCACAGGACAAGAGATACAGATAAGTCACGCATGTGTCGCATGTAATTTACATGTACTGATATTACAGGCCTACCATGGACTGAAATATGACGCAAACGAACAACGTACAGTTCTAACTATGAATACATTGTGCGGTTACTGAAATCCGTAGTTGTTATGGAGAAATGAAACACTGTACTACAGATATGGCGAGTCTTTAACCTTTCTGGTGCCAGATTTACGTCAAAACTTACTTACCAATAAGAAATGGTGCTAGCTAACCTCTTTACTCCTGTAGACGTTAGGGCGTCTGCACACCTGCTAGGTGAGTACTGCAGTTCCTAGTTCCTGCGTGGTTTTGAGAGCGACACAGACTGCACCATGTAGTGCGGAAGGCGGCTAGTTGAACTGACTTTATACGTTTCACATTTCAAAATAATCTACAAGATAATGTAATATTTTCTTGTAACTGTTTTTTTTTTCAGGGTAGCCAAATTTCTCGGTATTGGGGATGCATGCAAAACGTCACAGTAAAAACGTACCTTACGAAAAAGATTTCGAACTACCGAATTATCGAGTAGCTCATTCTTAGCAAAGACAAAACCTGTAGTCACCGTTGCCAGTCGATATACCCGTCGGTGCTAAGCGTGGCACCAGAGCTAATGGTTCGCTTTTCGTGTTGTTGGAGAAAATCAAGCTATCAATATTATCGTTGTAGAAATATGTCACAGACATTACATACGCAGTTCTTAGTTCAAATGGTGAGTACGGTTTGCAAAATTGTACATTTACAGTAACTAACAACATCCGGCAGAGTCTTTCTTGGAAAGTCACCAATCGCTCTGTTTGTCGTAAACCGATGGTTCATTAACGTTTTTACAACGACCAGCTGATGCAGAAATACCTCAGGGACAAATTGCGTTGGGGTTCTGCGACCTTAATTCAAACGTACTAATTCAGGCATGTAACTCATCACATACGAAATTTAAAACAATCTGCAGATTTGTCGTTTAACTCTGATGATACCGGGCGATTCAAAAAGACAGACTCAATTTCGTACGTCTGTATTTCCAGAACTTTATAAGGTATGTGAATGATCTACATAACATTTGAAGAGAAAGTCCTAAATTTTCAAATACCACCGCTAGAGCGCTCACCTAGTGCACAGACGTGCAGCAGCGTCAGTTGAGAGCAAAATGGCCACGATGCAGCACAAGATTTTTGCATGTATCAGAGGAGAACGTGAGACGAATTCAAGAGAGTTTTGAGTGTAGCCCACGCAAGTCAACCCGTAGAGCGAGCAGAGAACTTGGAATACCGCAACCAACTGTCTGGCGTGTGTTGAGGCGCCGTTTACTGTTGTTCCATTGAGTCCATCTTTTTGAATCACCCTGCATATAATTTATGCTGGTAATGCTCTAATTACACACTGTATTATCTAAATGTAAGACTCAGTAACGTATCGAATCAAACACAAACTTCATTTCTACTGTCTTCATTGTATGATACTTATACTAGAGTACTACACCTCGCCTAGCAGGGCAGAAACTTGAGTAGGTGAAAACCACAAAGTGTTATGTTTTCACTTAAGCGTTATTTACGAAGCAAAAGGGGAGGGGGGACGCTCTGTGACCTACTATCAGCGACTAAACCATTCTCGGGTTTTCATAAAATTAGGCAGGGTTTTTTACTAAAAGCTGCAGAGCATACCCAAGTTTCGTGAAAATCAGCTTAGTAAGACATGCTTCACTTACGGGCGTGAATGAATTTCTATCCGTATTTCCCCGACTTTATTTTTCGATTTGTGTGAAAATCGGTATATCGTGACGTAACGCTGTTGAGTAATGGTGAGTTTCGTGAAAATCGGCGTAGGTACGTCCGTTCTGTTCTTATGGGAGTTAATGTAATTACATATATGAACATACAATGTTTCAGTCAAACACTACAAATTTTAATGTTATTTTATTATTTAGGACAACATGTTTCGACTTATACAGTCGACACAGTACGATATGTTGAAAGTGAAGAACGCCTAGGTACAGCCTGTAAGCTCAGTTTCGGCGCACACCATTCGCAATATTGTCCATTCGCGCGTATCAAATATAAACAAGTAGACTATTCTGCAAGTAATAATTAACTCCTTTAGGTCCAGTAGTTATGTCTTGTACTACTAGGTTTGCCGGCCCCAGTGGCCGCGCGGTCTAAGGCTTAGGTCTACGGCCGCTCGCCTGCTGAGACTGTTGGTTCGAATCCCACCGGGGTCATGGATGCCTGTCTGTTGTGAGTGTTGTGTTGTCAGGTAGAGGTTTCTGCGACGAGCTGATCACTCGTCCAGAGGGGTCCTACCAACTGTGGTGCGTCGTTGTGTGTGATCTAGAAACCTCGTGAATGAGGAGGCCCTGGCCCACTGGGGGCTGTAGCGCCAAAAACAAACTACTAGGTTTTAATGTTCAAAAATTCTACACTCTGCCTACAGAGAGAGATTGTTATTTTTTTAAGAATCTCATAAAGAGCAAAGATTATTTCCCTACACAGCATTACCTCACCGATTTTAAAATGGCGAATAAGAGTTTATTGCGCGGTACGAACTACAATTCTACCTACAATCCAGGTCAATTTTCATCTTTGAAAAGGCTAATATGATCCACGTTTCGATATTTACAGCCTTTCATTTGAAGTTTCTTTTGTCTTAATTTCAATATCAATCGGCAATACTCCATCCTCCTTACAACGGACATCAAACTACGCAGCCTGGACACTTTGACATAAATGCGTTAAACAGTAAATTACTCGTACAATTAATACCAGATAAAATATCAACATTTACAGTTCCATTGCAACCCTTAATTGCATATGTTACAATGTTCTTGTTATTTAATTAAAAACGTTCGTTGCCTATTAGAGAGACCAATGTCATTTTGTACTAAATACCATGAAATGTCAGCACTCTACAGAGATCTCACACGGTATAGTAACTAGGCTATGTGGTGGAGAATCGAGTTATCGCCGTTCGATTCCCGATGCTGACAGGACCATTTTCCTGTCCTCCAATGACCAGGCAGGATTTGCGGTCCACCCAGCGTCGAAGCCAGTGGATAATGGGGACCCTTTCTTCGGGGATACAGCTGCCGGGAAGCGAGGCACCTCACTTACTTCCAACTAGTGCTGAAATTAGAAATGCATCTGTACCTTCACACCTCGTACCTATTCATGTCACTGAAATTAATTAAGAATGAGGGTAACATGACTTTTACTCTGTCTTTTGACTGTCTTCGAAGTACGTTATAGCAAAAAAAAAAAAAAAGCGAAGTAATATAATGAATTCATAATTAAAGTTCTGTGTACCACGCCAGTAAATTGCAACTTGTTGGTGCCTTAGCCTAAGGCCAACAACTATGCCAAAGAAATGCTGGACGTTTTGTTGCATTCGTCATGTCTATAAATACGAACTTTTTACATTTCAACTCCACATTCATTTCTTCTCATCTCAGCTTCATCCTCTGGCTGAAGCAAATCAAGCGCCTGCTTCAACACTCATTACCCCACAGTCTTCTCTGCTAGAATGATGCAGCACACTTACACTGACATCGCCTGCTTAAAGTGTTCGTGTTACTGTGAACTAAATATTTAAAATCTAATATAGAAGATAAACTTCATTCTTTAGAGCTATGGACTTCGAATGTGAAATTAACTTCAATGTGTTTTTACCAACGATTTGCTAACATTATAATTCTTTGTTCTTTAAGAAAATATTAAGAGACAATAAGTTGCAAATCATACAAAAATCTAGACAATTACTGAGCTCAATCAAGCTTAAAAACCACCAATTTACGGCTTTTTATTTCGTAGGTGCGTAGCCAGTATTTTTTCATCATCAACAAACGTCTCCGGCTAAGGACTCTTACGAACAATTTATAAATTCAGCAGAGGTAAGATCTTAAAAATCCCTTATCGGTAGACAGATCCATATGACGGTTTTTTGCTTTTAACAGTTACACCAATTATATGGCTTACAAATTTTCTTCGTTAACGCAACGAGAAATGTTACTTGTGTGTGTGTGTGTCTTGACAGACATTTCTGCTAAGTGTTCAGAAATTAAGAAAATGGACAGTCTATCAGCTGTAGGGCCTGCGATTGCCTACAAATTGTTACTTAATTTTAATAATTCTTATAAATCATGAAAATTTCAACAAACTAGACAGTTACTGTCACTGAGAGTCTCATATATACGGCATAAGTGCAAGAAATAATTATATGATCTAGGAAAAGTTTCGTGGGGATGCAGTGGATTTAACCAGCTGATTTTTACTCAATATTCGGGTTCCCTTACCAAATATTAACGCAGAATCTCCCTATATTAGAGAGGACCCAGCATATTGAGACTTCCAAATTTCTCTGACAATCCACACCAAAAGGAAAACGTTTCTTCTCAAAGCAGGACACGTAACCAGTTAGAAATGTGGCCTAAATGCGACTTTTGTCCAGATGATTTCACCGTTTTCAGACTTCACGTGCAACTGACATATCTTCAAACAGGCCACGACCATGTCTGTACAGTGTTACTAATCCACAGTTCATGATAAAACAAATGATTCTTACGCAAAAAATTCGAGTGGAAAATCCTTGTAAAGTGACATACGCATCAACCTATTACCGGCAGAGTCAGTCGGTATATTCGCTATGTTACCGACTGGACAACGGAAGAACCGTGGTTCGATTACCAGCATCGCCAAATGATTTTCTCCTCTCCTAAATGTCCAGACTGTCTCCACGGGCCACCCAGCCATCTTGTCATGACCTTCCCTGGCGTGAAGCTGGCCACTCCCAAGAATCTAGTGCAAAGATTAAGAAGGCGTGGAGCTATACCTCCAATATCCCATATGTCTGGTTGGCGTGGTGTTGTCAAGCGCAGAAGAAACTTAGCTTTTACTTTTATCTCTGACTCGGTGACATGATTCTGTTACCAGCGTCACAAAACGCGGCTCTTCTCAGTGAGGCACAAAACAGTCAGCAGTGTCTTTATTGCTTCGTTGGACATAAAGAGAGAAGGAATTGCCCTTCTAGGTTTTCCGCACCCGTCCAGACCGGCCCTGCGGCCCACCCAGGCTCCTATACAAAGGGTACGGGGTATTTCCCGGGACTAAAGCGGCCGGAGCGTGGCGTTGACCACCCACCCCCATCTAGCGCCAAGGTTAAGGAGAGTAGAGCTATACCTCTACCCCCCTCTGGGACTTCGTGGCCTGTTCTAGGGTGAACCTTACCGTTATTTACTCTTCTGTGTCTCAAGGAGTTACACTTACCGCAAGACCCAAAGCCTAGGTACCAATTTTGGAGTTCAGCGACTTAAGTGGAAAATGACGTCATCTTATGCAGATTCGAGTTTTCTGGGATGTTACGCCCTGTCGGCTAGTAGATACCGACGTGCTGAAGACACTGCCATCATTATCAACCTCGGCAACTCTTTACCAGGCGACACGGTGTTACTACCTTAGAAGAGCTGTATCTTTAACAACATCGCTGCCAGGACCCCACACCTCGCATAACCTTGTGTGTTATTTCATAACCCCCATAAAAAAAAACCTTCACCGCCTCCACATAGCGACTGTTTTGATTTATTTCACACAACACCGAAAGTTTTACGATTAATTTTGCCAAGGTAATTAATATCGTATTTGCGAAAGAAATATCAAACCATGACAATATAAAAAACATCCCTACCATGCCCAACAAAAATATTAAGTAAAAGTGACAGGCCAACAAGAATGTCCCAGTATTAAATCCGTATATATATATATATATATATATACACATATATATAGCGACGGTACAGCAATTCTTACCCGTATCCATATACAGGGTGTCCCAGGAGGAATGTGCCAGACTTCGAGAGGGTGTTCCTTATGTTAAAGTATACCGATATAACCCAAAACACCTATGTCCAAAGTTGAACGGTTACGGAGATAATGG
>Ga0131853_10009192_pt1 | contig 18059 bp, 12 predicted proteins | sample TergutLab28metaG_FD_92764 | JGI IMG/M metagenome (GOLD analysis project Ga0131853, IMG submission 92764) | Labiotermes labralis P1 segment gut microbial communities from Petit-Saut dam, French Guiana - Lab288 P1 (version 2) (version 2) | ecosystem: Host-associated > Arthropoda: Insects >... | reverse complement strand
TTCAGTTGCTTTGTGACTGACGTTTTAAATGAGAGATTCCCTGTTGCCTGGATTGGAAGGGGTGGACCAATACCCTGGCCACCTCGAAGCCCAGATCTCTCTCCACTTGATTTTTTCCTGTGGGGGTATATTAAGAACATTGTGTATGCTGAGAAAATAAGGAATATCCAGCACCTTCAAGACAGGATCACATTAGCCAGTGAAACTGTAACACGAGACATGATTCAGAAAATGTGGCAGGATATAGAATTTATTTTGGACGTCTCCAGAGCTACAAACGGCGCACATATTGAAATGTACTAAGGTAAGTCTAAATCTTTAAACTTTTCTGGACATTTTAAGACGCCAAACATGTAAATCCGTCTAGTACTTTTTAAGTTATAGCGGTTTAAAATCCCGTCCATCTTTTTCGATGACCCTGTATATAGCGTCAAATGTTATGGCGATTTCTGAATGAAGAAATGGGAATGATATGGAAGAAAGCAGTAGAAGTCTAACAGAGACAATAGACCGTGTTTCAGATGGATGCGCTCAGAGACATCAAAACCAGCACAGGAAATTCGGTGTCCCGACTATGATTCGATCCCCGTAGCTTCCAAATAACATTTAAATTACTGGGCTTGACTGCTGCATGTTCATTCGTTCATACTCAGCTTCACGTGACGGCATAAACTGACATGTTTTAGTAAGAGATGGAAATAAATGATTGCACTAGATATAAATCCGTACGCGAAAGTCCGCATGAATATTGTATGAACAAAGTATTTTATACTGTGTTATGGGTATTATCCTTATTACGTAGCAAGTATTAAGCGATGGAAGGAGGAAAAAATATATTTGCGCTTATATAAGGCTTAACAAGCCCACAGTCCAATAAAAAATAATGGATTATTTGTTTCTTTAATTGCAACGCGTATTTATATTACTATATCAGGAAAATGTATTGACCTAGAAAATACTGAACCACGGAGGACAAGTTTTTTTTAAATACAGTCCGCTCTATTCGGGATGTTTATAACGCGACTCAGTTCACATGTAAACAATATTAATGTTGATAATGTAAAATGTGTATTCGGTTCAAGTGAACTAAAACGAAATACAATTCTTGCTCGCCTTAAAAAATAAACGAGTACCTGGAAGAAGTTTATACTTTGTATCACTAAGGACGATACTGGGGTTCTACTTTATTTTTAATAAATTTTACACTACTGTCACGTGGGAGTCCCAGGCACTTTGCAAAAGAATTCGTCTTCTTTTCAAGTACTGAATACGTGTAGTTTCAGTTCTTTACCACGGTGAATCATACTAGTCTTTAATCTCTCTAGATTAAATGTTCCTAAATCCTCCTTGCCACTGCACCCCCTAAACTTCAATTAATCCCTCAACACTATCACCATTTTTTCTAAAAAAAGCATGACCCCATGAGATATACATTTAATAACATTAAGCTATCAATAAACTTACTAGCGTTTTGGAAATTAAACCGCCTTTATTTTTTTTATTACACCACAATTTTAAAAAATTGTATCTCTTTCCTTTTACAGTTGAAAAATGAGGAGACGGATCTTATTCTAATGGGTCCGTTAGCAAGAGTTGGTATAAATCACTAGACGTCTAGTGATAGATATTGCATCTAGAGGCCCATCACATTAGTGTTCGCCTCCACCTTTCCAGGTGAAGCAGCAAAGAGATCTCCGTTTCTTAAGCTTGTTGTGTGATGAAGGTAGAAGAATGGTCCAAAACACTGGTCAAGCTTATTGGAATACACCACTGTCCTTATCTGTTAATGTTGAACGGAGCCGTAAATACCCTCCGTCAGTATTCCTAATCAGGAAGAGCACGAGAAACCCTTCTTAATTTCGAAAATTTTGAGGAACCTTAACGCCATGAGCTGCATTTTTTATTCAATTAACTGACTATTGAAGATAGGATGATACAAATATTTTACGTCTGCAGCAGCAGCAGAAAATTTATTCGCACTTTGTCACAAGAATCAGAACAGAACGAACAAAGCGCCAACAGAAAGAGCAAAAAAAAAAAAAAGTTGTGTAGTTATGTCAATTCGTTGATCCCGTAAAACAAACGGTGGCTTTTGGGAATAAATCCTTAACAAACACAGATTGGCGACATGCAGGTTGGAAACCAGCAATCTATATGATATTATACGATATGTTGTATGTATGTATGTATGTGCATATATATATACACACACACACAGAGTTATATCTGTAAATTCCCTGTTGGTCATCGGCCAGAATTTTCTTCGAAACTGCTTTCAGGCAGCTGACTTACTGACTTGCTGACTTACACCAGAGTCCCAGAAGCCCCATAATGAACCATGACTTCTGACGCCGTGTTCCTATTTCTCTGAGAACATTTATTTTCCCTTCCTGTGAAGCTTTATTGACAGAAGTTATTAATAAACCGAAGGCATCCGTAAGGCGCAATTTACCTTAGGATACGTATTTATTAATCATTTCTTTTAGGCTGCAAAATGTCGAGAAGTTATCGTACTTCGTTACTTCCCTTTCTTCTTCTTTCCCTTCTTCTTCTTCTCTTCTACCTCTTCCTCTTCTCATGTACTCAAGTCCGTTGTGGACCTTGTTTACCAATACAATCAATCTTCCATTCCTTTCAGTCCGTGGCCATTCTATACCAACTTATTTTACCCATTATCTTCAGATCCTCTTCATATTCTTCAGTTTCCTCTTCACGGAGACTTCCTCTTCTCCCTCTCCCATTCTGGCAGTCACTATTTGTTTTGGTATTATCCCGTTTTCCGTCCTTTCAATGCATCCATACCATCTGAATCGATCAGTATTCATGTTATCTAAAGAGGTTTGACAGAAGTTGTATAGGCGATTTAGATCCATATCTTCTGTCATAATCATTGTTTTCCTACACGCATTCTCGTTTTCAGAAATCTGGTAATGTTTATTTTGACCTTCATATAAAGTAAAGACCAGATTTCAAATTCCACGTGCTAAAATGAAGTTTCAGTGGCAAAGTTAGTTTGACTTTTGTACTTAATTTAATGAAGATCTGCTCAATAGCGCTGAAGATATCAAACGTCTAGGAAAGACAGCTGGGCGCGTCATGCCACGATTTTGTCCACTTGATGCAACAACGGACATAAAGGGTCCCAAATTTCTAGACCAGCCTCTAAAAATAACGGAGCTTCAATCTACTAGAAACACTGAGAAATATGTATTTATGAACTACAACGGACATTGTCATGTTTTAACTGAGGGAACTGTTGTGCAGTTAGCAAGTGCCATGTGTGAATGAGCAGTTCCTTATGAGAGGCAGCGTTTGTGCACTGAATTATGACTTCGTGCATATGTTACGCACGATTTTCCGTGTTGTGTTCGCTCCTTACCACCTCCCTCCTACAGTATACATAACAATAACATTACGTCAGTGGAAAGTAACGAAACTAGATGCCAGGGGGCGGAGCATTAAAATTTGAAATGTGCTAATGCACTTACAGTTTATATAATGAAGCATTGTATCATTGTCCATTATTCAGTTTCAGCGGATTTAGAAACAATCATAACACATAATCTGATAGACCAGGAATTGACGACAACATATATGACGCACTGCAAAATAATTCATTTAGATCCATTTAGGGTACAACTTTTACGGTTTAAATACTTACAGTTTTAAACTAGATGCGACATAAACAGCATAATATACAAACATGAACGTGTTGAATGAGAAACAAAATATTAAACAGTAAGAACGAAATGAGAGAACATAATTTTTTACAGTTCACGGAATGTCATGTACATTTATGGACCAAATTTCGGCCAAATGACAATTGTTTGTTGATATGTGTGTTGCAATAATATATGTGTGTTGCAATAATATATGTGTGTTGCAATAATATATGTGTGTTGCAATAATATATGTGTGTTGCAATAATATATGTGTGTTGCAATAATATATGTGTGTTGCAACAATATATGTGTGTTGCAATAATATATGTGTGTTGCAACAATATATGTGACCATTGGCGCACCCGGGGGAAGCTGTCGGGCTGCAACACCCTCCCCCCCCCCCAAGCGCAATTTAAAGACTCAGACGGTGTAGACACGATTATTTCAAAGGTTTTACGCGACTTACACTTCTGCCTAAAACAGCGTTAAAATCAGCTGACAGCTAGTACATTGGAATATTGAAAAATATGATAAAATCTTACAAATAAACAGAGCGGATCCTTTTTCAGTTTTAATTTTCACTGCAACCCTCTTGGCTCGGCGAATGACATAATTTTCATAATATATTCTTAAAAATCAAATATAAATTATCCATTTCCTCAGCGTCACCATCTCCCTCCCACCCGCGCAAAGAAAAATTCTGGGTGTGCCTGGATACGTGACGTCCGGTTCGTAAAACCCAGCCGGATATTGGCTAATCTAAGTCTTTCTTCGTATTCCTCAGTTCGTAATATCAAATACCAGGATATTGGTTCCAAACATCCCACGACATTCGTATGTTGATTCATAGTCGTATATGAATGAGCCATGGCATCTCGGCCATTGTCAAGACCGGCTGGGTTTACCCATCATTCTATCCAAAGAATATATTTGCCTGTTTCCTTGTTGAGGAGCCACGCTCTTCAGTTACGTTCTGTCCTTTATCCAGTGCCAAGTCTGAGACTGCATATAGCTCTACTTCCAAGCGCTCCAATTCATGACTAGTGTTGTACATCCGATACTCTTCTTCTTTCTGTCAGTACCGATGATGAAAAACGTTTATGGGTAATGTTATAGGTCTGATCCTGAAAGAGAAGGCACTGTGTTCCTTCGACACGTCCGTCGGTGACTGTTTTCCCAGACGCCACAGCCTTGTATCCGCGACAACCCGAATCTTCAGTTTCAGTGCAAGAACCTCAAATCTAGCAGCCCAAAATTCGCATCTACGAACTCAATAATTTTTCCATTCGAAGCCCTACAGACTGCTACAGCTGTACGATACCATGCATAACTGCACAAGAAGTACGCAAGAGTAACGAGTATGAAACCGGAAGGCTTACAACATTGAACAAAAAATATTTTGGACAGCACTAGATTGGTTGTGGCTTGTCGCCCCAACAGCGAGGTCAACCTACCAGACTAAGGGAATATCATTACACGTTTCATATTCTATTGTAACAACTTAACATGTGTGGGCGTAAAAGAGTAGTGTTGCCCGCCATGACTTCTTACAGTACACCCGCTGGTTGTGCCACAATTCAGTAGCCTATCATGTTTCGGACAGGGTTTTCCAAACCTTACAAACAGCGGCTATAATCTATGACTACCACAAGTATGTACAGGGTTATTCATAACACATTTCACAAAATCGGTACACTTGAATGACGGAAAGGACTTCAACATGCGAACCACACATAGAAAAAAAAACATCTGCAAGTATATTTGCGCCTGTCGCGGGCTCTTAGTGTTGCTGGTAGCCACGGCTACTTCAACCAGCATTGCCCCAGCGCTGGAAAGGACGCACAAACGCGGAAGACCAGGCGCTGCTTCGCTGGCCACCAAGATCTCCTGATCTAATGCCATGCGATTTTTTTATTACAGGAATGTATTAAGGATCCTGTCCATCTACAGCCTGTACACAGGATCTGCCTGAGATGGGAAGATGAATCGTCGCCGCCATCTTGGAAATCGATCGTAACATTCTCCAGCGGGTATGGGCGGAAATGAATTGTCGGCTTGACGTCTGCAGTGGCACAAAGGGCGGACACTAACAGCACTTCCGAAGTGTGCAAAAAAAAAAAAGAATTAGAGAGTTTTTCTTTCCATTGGTATGGCGCATGTAACAAACCTTGCCGCCATTCGAGTGGACCGATTTTATGAAGTGTGTCGAAAAATTATGAATAATCCTGTACTTGTTAACTACCCCTAAGGAGCAGATTTATTCTTCAGAAGATAACAGTCTCTCAAATAATGATGAAATTCCCGCCTTTTACGAAATTTGTGCTGTGCTACAAATCCGAAAGTCGCTGGTTCGATCCCAGCTGGTGTCAGTGGATTTTTCATTGACATAATCCTTCCGATTGCACTTTGGCCCTGGGGTCGACTCAGCCTCTAACAGAAATGAGTACCAGGAGCATTTTCGGGGGGTAAAGGCGACCGGTGCCTAAGGCTGACAGCCTACCACCATCCTGTGCCGTTGTCATGAAATCTGGGAACCTTAACTTCCTGGAACCCTCTGGGCCACTCCAGGCCTGTAACGGGACTGCTTTACCTTCACCTTTACTATGTCATTACGAGACGGTTCACTAGCCTGAAGGATGCGTGACATATCGTTACACAAGTGCAGCTGACGAAGTGTTATGTTATATAGCTTAAGTTGTAGAGGCTTCCATCTTCAGAGCATTCGAAGAATTCCCCGTCTTGAACTATCCTGATGATGGATACAGGAATTACCTTCGAAACGTCGGACACTATATATGTCAGTTCACAGGGCGCCACATTTTACAGGGTTTGTATCATCTTGAACACCTCTGTGCGAGCCTCAGGAAATTCACGTGAAAACCTACGGACAGTTATGTTAACATTTCGCCCTTTATGAGATGGGTACAGTACAAGACATAGGCAGAGCTAGAGAGGCCGAAGAAACAGCCGACGATCTAAACATAATTTGGCGCCACGCAGACGCAATTTGAACGCTGGATAATAAGGACAAAATTGCGAACGCGCCTCGTCATCATGTTGTACGTAAGTTTCTTATATTTTTAAAAACTTTCTGCCCTGTTGAACTAAAAAGCGCATAAAAACAATGAATACTCCTTGTATGTATTTTGTATCTAACAAGGCACTAGCTCGAACAGATCACGAGAATGGCAGAATAAACTATCTTTGGTAATAAATTGTTTAATTACGTTTAAATTGAAGATCGACAGATATCAGATTGTCTTAACGAACTCCATGTTTGGAACACACACGTTACTCACTCTGACAATATGCGTAGAACCATTTATCAGTGACTTCATATATTTGGCAAGTAAATGCATCAGTATAGCAAGACCAGTGAACATTATTACATCACGATGGCTATGAAGGAAACAGTAAAACACACACACACACAGTACGCGTGTGGGCAACCTATCACGAAAAACGAGGGGTGACCACTTTCACGGAAGAAACAAATTATAAACTTTTCTGTCTTTGTGATCAGTCAATTCATGGGACTCACACAAAGCCGTCAACCTAAAAACCCTGGCAGTAATTAGTGTGCACCCCAGTTTAAGGCCACTGGATACCCCGGGGGGGGGGATAATTATGTAGCAAGTGTAGAATAACAAACAGAAGGGGAAAACATAAGAAAGGCTACAAATGATCTACTGTTGGTTCACTCTGTGTACCATGCACTTTACACGAAGTAACAAGGGAGTGAATCCGAGGATCATCTTTTACAACCCAGAATGTAACGATGTGAGCTATGACATGACCGACAGATATATAATTCAACACTTTTTTGGGGTGTGGGGGAGGGAGGGATTGGCAGTAAAGACAGATGCGTCTGAAAAATTCTACAACTTTTTTAAGTCTTCCTGCTAGTCAATCATATCTATGTCATTACTACATGTATACAAAAAGACTTTTCTTGTATTCCAACCGTAAAGTTACAACTCTCCGAAAAAAAAACGCCACCCTTGATGTTTACACCGACTTGTTAAACGTTCTGAATGAAAGGAGGACAAGCTCCGCATCTTCTTGACTTCAGTGTTCCGCTTCATTATCCAGCCGTCTTACACTCAGTAAATTTTCGTCAGGGCTGTGCATGGAACCTAGAGTTAGTCTAGAAGTGACTACAAACAGAATAATTCTACACTGCCACACGAATATAACTCTAGTAATCCAGCCCGTGATCAGCCATATTAAGTAGTTGATACGATTCATTAAATTACTGCTGTGCTCACCTCGAATCTCATCTGTTTGTATCCCCCCCCCCCCAACACGCCCTGGTTTACCACTCACAAGATTTACAAACCAAAAATTTTAACACTTTCTAAATCCTCCAAGGACACTAATCATCCTACCCACAAGACCTTCAATGTTTTAATCACCCGCATGATGGCCAACAAAATAAATCACACGATCGGTTATGTAAGACTTTTCAGATGTTTCCGCTGCGACGATGCAAACAATTTTCGCCTCCTCCCAATCAGAAGCTCGATTCTTCACGAATAATTTACATATTGCCAGTCTGCAGCGACAGTGTTTGACGTAACACCTATATTTACGTACAAAGAATAAAGCAGGAGTGACATTTCTGCGCCTTCTGCATTTACAATGTTCATGTATGGACAATTGGCAACAGTGAACTTGGAATAGATTCAGACTGCGATGCTGTCAAGTCAGAATGGGAATAGACGTAACAATAATTCAGTAAAAGACACTTTCGGAAAACCTTTCCAACCGGATGCCGAACCCGAAATGATTAACCTCACAATACTTTAGGTGCCGGTGGAACGATGCCACTCGGTGTTCCAACAGTGTGTAAACAAATTGCTCTTCATCCTGCACTCTTTGCTCCCGCAAGTAGAGGTCCGCCATTTAAGTGAGTACGCCGCCAAAGATGTTTGACAAGAGTTATACTTGGTGGTGAGTGACGTGACTTCTTAAACACTGTATTCTTAAAATTTACATGAGCACCTGTAGATTTAGGGGCACGCGGTGACGCAGTTGGTTGAGGCACTGCGTTACATATTGGAAGGTCGCGGGTTCGATTCCTGATTGTGACATTAGAATTTCTCATTGACATAATCCTTCTGGTTGCTCTGTGGCCCTGGTGTTGACTCAGCCTCTTAACAGAAATGAGTACCAGGAATATTTCCTGCTGGTAAAGGCGGCCGGTGCGTAGGGCTGACAACCTTACTACCTTCATGTGCCGATTATCTTGATACCTGGGACTCTCATCCCCCTGGAACCCTCTGGGCCTGTCCAGGCCTGTAATGGGATTACTTCGCCTTTTACCTGTAGATTCATGATTACGTTGGTCACCCCTGTCACAAACAATATGAAATATCTAATACATCTACTCACGCCTCTGTTTGCTGTAATGATGTCTGATCAAATCTCAAGGAACCGGTAGACTTCATCCTGAAACAAAAAATTCAACATTAACGTCTACATTGGCCAAGAACAAAAAGACATGCATTCATCGTGTAAGTCTATCAAGCAACAGCAGGACCGTGTGCTCAACTGAAGGTTGTGTATTGTGTTTGAAATATGTCCCAACTTAATTAAATGGCTAAGCTTGCGTCAGCTAATCCCTTCCGATTGCTGCGTTACGCCTCTGTCTCACGAAAGAAATCTTCAGGTATTCATACACAAGTATTTTACGGTAATTTCAGCCCCCACACGTTCTACATGTACAGTTCATCCACTTCTATCGCCTTAACACAGGAATAAGTTTGGAGTAGAAAAAAAAATTACAAACTGCTTGGAAAAGTTCTGCAGGAATTTAATTAATATATGGTGATTTATACATTTCCAATAAAAACTTTAAACTGGACAGAACTAGACCTAGGTAAGAATTATGAATTCTACATTGACAAACAAAATTAACGAGATGGACGTGTAGGTTTGGTAGCTTACTGAAGTCGCTTTTACGCATGTATAATATACAAGTGCTGTAGGTGAAATTTTACCAGGTTAAATCTGCACTGTTAATTCTTCTGAAATAAAAGGGCATAAAATAAGATAAGTATATTATTCAGATATTTGAGTTTCTTATTTTCAACTCTGGTAACAGCATCTATGCAATAAAACCCAACTTCATGCAATATTTATCCTCAGTTTATTTCGTCAATCAACTTCGACATGTTTCGGAGATATTTATAGCTCATCATCAGGAGGTATACTGTATATATACAACACTTACCAGTTGTTGTATATATACAGTATACCTTCTGATGATGGGATACAAATATCCCCGAAACATGTAGAGTTTGATTGACGAAATAAACTGAGGATAAACAGTGCATCAAGTTGGTTTTTATTACATAGATATATCGAGATAAACGGTCAACAAAATATACAATCTGGCACGGGTATTTCGGATGTAACTGTACTGACATACCAGCACTTTCCATTATAGTCCCCTCCACAGTCGAGGCATTGATTAAGCCACGGAAAAGAAATTTACATTCCCTGATCACATAATCAGCCGTATTGGCACAACTGTTTCCACCTGGCAATCATTTTTAAATCTGCTGCCTTCAAGGTTTTGCTTCATTACTAGAAAAGAACTGTAATTGTTTTGCGCCAAATCTCGAATATATAAGCGGTATGTTCCAAGGTCCTTAGTCAAGTTATTGCCCGCCTTGTAAGCTTATTTGCGTATCGAGGTTTGCACACATCTCTTTGCACTCAACCTACAGACAGAAATAATAAGCCCTTTTACTCTGTTTTTCTTCCTATACGTTGGTATGTTCAAAATTGCAACTATTGTTATGTTAAACATACACATTTTTTGCATTATTCTTGAAAACTGCTGATGAATATATACGAAGTAGTCTACACATGTAATTATATTTCACTGAGCAGGGAATATGAAGTTCTTCCAATGCATACAGTTCATGGGCCTTTATTTCATGCATTTAAGCATTTACAGATCGATAGATTTTGTTCAACCCTGCAGCATCCTATGGATTAATCATTACTACATACACAGTATTTGTAATTTTTCGCAATCAGCTTACCAGACGAATAACAGAACACATCGACACAGATAACACACTTTATTTGTGCGTAATTTTGTAAGCTTTCGCTTATAGAATACGAACTCCTCACTCGCTAAAAAAAAAAAACTTCAATGGAGTTAATCATAACGAGTCTTATTTCTCCAAAGTCTTTCTTTTCTCTTTCTCTTTTTTGTGCCCTCTTATTAACCACGTGACAGGAAAGAAATTTCATTAAACTTGAAACGCTAATGTGATTATTTCTTCATATTTGCACTTATTCACCAGACCGTAGGGCAACGAACACCCGAAGTGCGATCATTTCCACGATGGAAAAATACATTAACGTCCATTAGTTGCATTCAAAATCAAAAAGTTTTTAATCACAGTCATTTACCCTTTCAATACTTTACGCTGTTAGAAGAGTTCACATCCGTCACGGACAAGCTTCAATGTAAAACTTTGTTCAAATCCCATAAAATATAAGAGTTCAAAATTCTCCGAGTGGAAAACAAGATTCACTCTAAACGAAAATCGTAGAAATTTACGGTCAGCAGAGTATCACAGGATAAAATTACTCTTTTGAAGAATATCATGATTTCATTCTCACTAGTCACTCCGTGAGAGTTCAGGTTTTCACAGCCCTCTATTAAAAATTAAAAATTTCTGTGATATGATGCACGGTCGATTGGTAAGCCTAAATAATTACGGACATTTCGGAGAAGCTTGTTTTCTCCATTTTGAGAGTCTAAGCAGTCCGAGAAGGATTAAAAGTCTAGGTGGCGTCGTAGCCTAGAAGACAAATTATTGTCGATCTCTCGGTGGCTTCTGAATTGTGCGATACGCTGTGGACAGGCAGCATAATGTTAGAATCCCGTTTATCAGTTGCGGTTTGCCGTATGGTTCGGAAACTGGCTGCATACATTACAAGAAGTTTAAAACATAAATTAACTTAAATCACATGTATAATTGTCCAAAGAGATGCAACATAAAGCAGTGTATTCATTATTCTGCAAGTTCACTCTACATTTTTTCGGGTGTCAACCACACCCATCATCAGGAGTATACAAAACTGTAACTACAGCGTCCAGTACTGGTCATATTTTTTTGTGCAGCTACCTCCCTCCAACGTGGCCAAGCTACTTTTGGAGGGAGGTGACTGCACCAGTACCGGAGGCTGTAGTTACAGTTTTGTGTACTCCTGATGATGGAAGTTGTAGACACCTGAAACATGTAGAGTAAACATGCAGAATAATAAATAGACTACTTTGTGTTGCATCTAGTTGGACAATTATTAATTAGATCAGCGATGCACGGAACCACAAACATTAAAAAAATAACTTAAATCAGTTTCCCGTTGTGTGTTTAGACAAAGCAGGTGCATAGCGACACTGCCTCACATTCAGAAACTATGCAGCATTCAGTAAGATCCCAGTAGCGTAACAGTCTAAACAGAACTATTCCTAAATCTGACGATTCCGAAACTGCGGCGTACCAAATTTTTTGGAGTAAATTTCGCTTTCTGTCTTCAGTGTAGAAGAGTGACTCGACGTACTTTCATAGACAAGTGCCAACTGTAAATTGTCGAGTACCGATGTTCAATTTGGAGGGGACAGGCAGATCTCCCCTAAAAATGAGGACAGCAGATCGCTCCGAAATGTTGATACCTTTCAATCATCGATTGGTTCTTTTGTCAGCCATCGATCTACTTCGAGAGCCACAACATTCTAAAGAAAAAAGTGACTTCACGTGAGATTATAACAGATGTCGGACAGATGGATGGGGATGGCCAGAGAGAGGGGGAGATGCTAACGTACAAACATTAAATAAAGAATTTTTGTCATTAACATATTTGAAAAAAACTTTTGTTGTCATTTTGTAAAGAATATCCGCCACGACAATTAACATGTTTATGAGTCCTTCCCACCATGGAACAAGACCTTTTCATTTTTAGCTGTCCTAACGAAACAAATAAAATAACACCTTATGTGAAGGCCACGTCCACCCGTCTGGTGGTCCGTCTATGACCTTCTATGACTAACTAAACAGTCTGTCTGACTAGTGAAATTCCGTAAGACAGCACTTTACATAAATTTTCCAACAAGACAATGAATTGTAAAAATTGATTCGGTTCCAAAAATACTTTACTTATGGGGTGAATTAATTTCTGCCAATATTTTCCGTATTTACTGGCCGATTAATGTGGAATTGGCAATAGAAGATCTCCGTGTAACGCCATTATGCAAATGTAAATTTTGTGAAAGCCAGTACAGTGAAAGTCGTTCTTTACTTGCAGATGTACATGAAATTTTGCCCTTATTTGTGAAGTTTTCTTCTTTATTTTAACAAAATACGATATATTAAAGTGCATAAATTTAATGACTATCAGTTTAGTGAAAATCGGCGTAGTAAAATCCATCCTTTCTTTATGGGTGTAAAGAAAATTCTTTTCAAATGTATTTCACAGTTTGAGTAATATTCAGAATAAAGTACCTGCACGTAACGCTGTTAAGTATTTGTCACTTTCTTCAAAATTGGCGCAGAAAAGTATACGTTTTTCTTATAATGGTAAATGAAATTACATTCACGCGTGTACAGTACTTTCGTATAATATTTTGAAAGTAAAAGCGCCTTGGTAAAACTTTGTCTCTTCAAAGTACCCTCTCCTCATAAATCCATAATTTTTCCTTCCTAAAAAGCAAGAGATGAACATTTTAATCAATATTTAATATGACTTTTATGTTTGTGGTTCTGTGTATCGCTGGTCTATATTTATAATTGTCCAACGAGATGCAACATAAAGCAGTCTATTTATTATTCTGCAAGTTCACTCTACATGTTTCGGGTGTCAAACACATCCATCATCAGGAGTACACGAAACTGTAACTACAGCCCCCTATACTGGTGCAGCTACCTCCCTCCAACGTGGGCAAGCCTGGTCACGTTGGAGGGAGGTAGTTGCACAAAAAATATGACCAGTACCAGAAGCTGTAGTTACAGTTTTGTGTACTCCTGATGATGGGTGTGGTTGACACCCGAAACATGTAGAGTGAACTCGCAGAATAATAAATAGCTTTGTCACGTTGGAGGGAGGTAGCTGCACAAAAAAGATGACCAGTACCGGAGGCTGTAGTTACAGTTTTGTGTACCCCTGATGATTGGTGTGGTTGACACCCGAAACATGTAGAGTGAACTTGCAGAATAATAAATAGACTGATTTATGTTGCATCTCGTTGGACAATTATTAATATTTAATATGACATGTACAAAGAAATACTTTTCCCAAAATGAGGAAGATTTGTACACAGCATCAGTAAAAAAAAAAATAATGCCGAAGTCCGAAAGAAGGAGTTCATAATATCAGAACTATTATCATCAGAAGTTCAACTAGTCATCTGAGATGACTTCTAAGAAAGAGCAATAAGCATGAATATGAAGTAGAAGAATATTTAAATCCTAGTGCAAGTAACCGCATCTCAACCCATCTCACACGCTTATTATTTCACACCAAAATTAAACTTCTTAGAAAGAGACGTAAAAACGGAAAGTGATAACAACTGGAAGAGTGGCCTACATATTAAATGGTACAATATGACATCAAAAGATATGACGAAAAGAACAAGAGGAATCAACATTCCAAAAACGAAAGAACAGAATCAAACAAAGCGATAAGGTAAACTGTACAGACTACATTCCAGAAACAGTTGAAAATAAAGCAAACTGACCTTTGGACGGATAGAAAAACAATGGCAGTAGGTCTTTTTGAGAAAGAAACAAATTCTACTACCTTCAAAAATCTAATAATGTGGCCCCTTCGATTTATTGGGTTGAGGTATGGCGCCATATATATTACAGGTCATAAAATATTGAAAACGTTTTCAATAAAATTAATACACAAAGTACAGTAAGAATATTAAATACCAGTTTAAAAAAAAAAAGGATATGAAAACGCCATATGTGTTACATATGTGCTGAAAAATTTGCATATATTACGTATGCTAAAACGATATCGATTTAATCAATTATAATATCCGAGTTATGTACACATGAATTTTATTTGCATCGTGCGTGGTTGGGGGAGGGTTAAAGTAGATTTTCCCATGGGATTTGAAGGGAATGTTTGCTGACAGTTCTGCAAGCGTTAAAATAAAGCTGTATATGCATTAGTTAAGGCCTCTTTCATTATATAAACCACGATAATTTTTTTTCCAAAATGCATGTTTTATGAAATTTGCCACCTGATATGTGTGAGTAATTGTGTGTGCAAGGCTCGAGGAATGCCCCATTGCTACACTCGAGAAGAGTGCAGAAACGTTTGTAAGTCTTCACATACAATGGTTTTAATCGACTTAAACTTTGAATAAATGGTAAAGGTAAAGTTCAATCTAGAACAGGCCATGAAGGCCCAGAGGGAGGGGGGTAAAAGTTTATTTCTACTCTTTCTTTAACCTACGCACTAGATGGGGATGGGTCGTCAACGCCTCGCTCCGTCCCCTTATACCGGGGAAAGAGACCCAGTGCCCATCGTACAGGAGGCTGGGTGGGCCCCATGGCCGATCTGGACGGGTGCGGAAAATCTCACCCGCATCGGGATTCGATCCACGGACCGTCCAGCCCGTAGCGAGTCACTATACCGACTGAGCTATCCCGGCCCACAAACGTTGAATAAAACTTGAATGTATCGGTCAATGTTGCTAAACTTCCAGCAATATCACACTTCTGCCCTGCGGATGCACATAGAAAGATCCTCCGAAATGTCGGTAAATGTCTACAAGTCTACACTGACTCAAATCCCAGAAAGCAGCATTATTTATAGCATAAGTGGGAGAATTTCAATTCTTGTATTTGAAATATAAAATTCCATCAATTCTGTAGGTCTGCAAGCGCGCAGATGGATGGAGGGACCGAACAAAGAGTTTTAGTGCTCGCTCCGCAGTTGTGCAAAGGCACACAGATGAGCTGTTCTCCACTGCAAGAATTTATGTTCCAAGATAATATTAAAAGTACACTTAAACCTGTCAAAACTGTTAAATTCCTAACACTAACAGAAGAGATGGCGTGTGGTTTTACAGGACGCGAAAGGACGGTATCAGCTTCTTTACTGTCGTATTACTTGTGCCTGGAAATTTGCTTCATAAGAGATGCATTATTGTCTATTAATTCTTTGTTCCTGATGAGTGTGGGTCGCATGACATCCGCTTCCAACAAAGTAAGGAGTCTAAGATCCTTCTTAAACACACTGGGCTTAATTCAGGGAATTCGATATCTCCGGAAGAATGTCATTAACACAGATGTGAGATTTGTTCTATCCGGATGGTATACGTGCCTTTTGTCCGCCGGAACCGGACAAGACGCCACTAATATCACTTAAGTGTAACGCACAAATTAATCTAGCGACAGGACGTCCGCAATAAAAGAAAATGTTCCCACCATTCGTCTACATTTTGTTTGTAGAAGATAAACTTGTTTTTCCCCTTTTCGTTCCACAAATACCTGCACGTAAGAATCTAACAGTCGATCAAATGATTAAATTAATTTCTCGCCTTCTCTTTCACCTGATTATTCATTACCGCTCCCAGTCCCCCATACAGAGATATATGAAACTTTTCCAAAAATTATAATCTACTTGAGTAACAGGGGGGCACGCGGTGGTTGAGGCACTGCACTACAAGCCGGAAGGTCGCGAGTTCGATTTCCGATGGTGTCATTTGAAGTTTTCATTGACGTAATCCTTCCAGCCCCACTATGACCCTGGGGTCGACTCAGCCTCTAAAAGAAATGCGTACTAGGAATATTTCTTGGAGGTAAAGGCGGCCGGTGCGTTAGGTTGACTAACCACCTTCATGTGCCGGCTGTCTAGAAAATTCTGGGAGCCGTAACATCCTGGAGCCCACAGGGTCTGTCCAGATGTGTACAGGGAATACTTTACCTTTTTACGGACGTAACAAGTTCTTTACAAAAACCGAATAGTGCACACATTAACCTCCTGAATAGATTCGCAGCAGTAAGAACCGATGGACGAGCAACTGAGCTTTGCGTACTCGGAAATATTGTTTAATATTATCAATAATTATGTACTTCACGCACACTATTTTACTACTTTTAAGATTTTTCATAATATACGAGTTGTAATTTTCTTTAAACGAATTGTGGATCATTACGTGAAGTCTAAAAATATGTGGAATAATACTTTTTGAAGAAAACTACCTAACATAGTCAATTTATAGATGTGTACGTACACACACAATTACACACATAACATGCAACACATATTCAACTTTTGAACGGTATGTGGTATATTGCGTGAGACATTCAGCGACGCTAGAGTGATGCCGTAAAATCACACTACTTGCGTCCTTTTTGTACTAAGCGTAAAACCTCTCTGACTGTTAAAATAAATGAATAGAATCGTTTACCAGAGATGATGCACAATAATAACACTAATCAGAAGCAGAATCCACACGATTCCTTCTCGGACCCCCACAAAATGTAATACTGTCTTTCGGAATTTGCGTGCGATCCAAAGGCTAAGGAGTGCGTCGCTCACGGGGACAGCCTGCGGGAAAATAAATTCTACCGGTTCCAAACACCCAAAATTTCACTTCCACAGCCGCCACTGTACTCGTACAAAACAACTTATAACAAAAGAAAAATCGTAAACATTCCCAAATAATTTTAGATTCCTTAAAACACAATAGCGTGTTGTAGCAGAAAAGGTGCTGGCCCGGTCGGTATCTTTTTTATTACCACCTTCCTTCAAAATGCTAAGCATTATCAAATTATCCCAAAATATATGATTTGTAACCTGAAGTGAATGAGATAAAAAGAATCACTGGGACATTCAAGGCGTGTTTCTCTTATACCTTCTCACTACATGCCTGCGCATGAGAAGTTCCTCAAGGCATTATCATCTTCATCATCATCAAACATATAATCATTCAACTCGCATGGCGCTACAGCCAGACTATTCTGGCAATGTTGATAAATCGAAGTGGAATGAAGGAGCCATCCATACAGGTTTAAATGTGCTCCTTTTTATGTTTTATAATTAAACGTAAAAAAGGGCCCATGGCAAACTCCCACAGACATATTAGAATGTGGTTTTTGTTCCCATTCAATGCGAGAAGACTAGTATAATTCGAAAGCCTGCATTATTAAGCAGGGGGGAGGGGGGGGCAAGTCTTCATTTTCCTTGTACTTTTGAAGTCGACACAATGAAGCCTGAGTTACTAAAAGCGTAGGTTTTAAAACATAGGATCTCAATAATTTATAAAAACTATCAACGAAAATTTGGTCATAACATAAGACATTCGTATGGTGTTTAATACTCTGCTTCAGCCACCACGTTAATATATATATATAT
>Ga0131853_10009190_pt1 | contig 18060 bp, 11 predicted proteins | sample TergutLab28metaG_FD_92764 | JGI IMG/M metagenome (GOLD analysis project Ga0131853, IMG submission 92764) | Labiotermes labralis P1 segment gut microbial communities from Petit-Saut dam, French Guiana - Lab288 P1 (version 2) (version 2) | ecosystem: Host-associated > Arthropoda: Insects >... | reverse complement strand
CATGGATGTTTGGTCTGTTGTGAAGTGTTGTGTGTTGTCAGGTAGAGGTCTCTGCGACGAACTGATCACTCGTCCAGAGGAGTCCTACCGATTGTGATGCGTCGTTGTGTGTGATCTAGAAAAAACCTCAAAGAATGATGAGGAGCCAGAATAAAGCAGGCTAAACCGTTGGGCGACGCCTGCAGCAAATAGACAACGTAGCAGTTTAGGAGAGAATAAAATACCTAGTTAGTCTCCAAAGACTAGGTGGTATCGTGAAAGAGACAAAAAAATATATAAATCGTGCTGGGTAGGCCTTAGGGGAAAGGCCAGTTCGTGAATCAACAATTGTCAACATTTCGACAAAAATTGCTGTTGCCGTATTCAGGGTGAATTAACCTAGGCTCATTTTATGCTTTGGTCATCCCGTTTTGTTAGATATAATAAGAAGACACGGCAAATCATCTCTCTCGTTAACCGAGGCTTTACTGGGTGACTCACAATTCATTCACCCTAAAATTGGCAACTGCAACGTTTGCCGAAACGTCGGAAATATTCATTTCTCTACGCGGCCAAACTCCTAAAGCCTATCCAAAGCACTGAACAGCAGCAGTGAAAGTCGAAGAATTACAGCAACGCATGGGGTAGATAAGAGAAACCACGGGCTTATAACAAACAGTCACTCGATGATAAGGCCTCTGTCCACTTCATCAAAGCGTATGGGGGAGCAGACGTATAGCTCCACTCACTTTTAACCTTGGTGCCTCATGGGAGGCGCGTGGTTAACTTCACGCCCCGGCCGCTTCACCCCCGGGAATAGGAGGCAGGGTGGGCCCCATATGTACACAGTATGTGGTGCAACAACACTGCATTGTGACAGGGTCAGCAAGAAGGCCCTGTGCAAGAAGGGTGTTGCACTCTACTGCAAGTGGGAAATTCAAACATATCCAGGTATCCTGCTATTTGCTTACTGCTCAGTCTGCAAGCTCGAACTATGCTTGCCCTCCAAGAAGAAGGCCCATGGTACCCACTCATTCACTGCGATTTGCACTCGAACCTACGCGCCACTTCCAACAGGTTCACAGTCACCTACCGCACACCCTGTATACAGTATATGACGCAGTATTGCTTTTCTCCTTCGAGCCTGAAATCCGTGTAAATAACGCTCTAGGAGCAGCGTCATCGGTGCGAAGGGAATGCTTGCAGCTCTTCAGCTGAGTAAGAAATTCCCAACATTTTGTGTAACCTGGCTGTTCATTACCGTGTTCACATAAGCCAGCCACATGTTCCGAACGTCTGCAAATTAATCCAGTCCAAGCACTCTCACCTTATTTCTTTCAGATTCACTTTAATATTATCCTTCCATCTACGCCTAGGTAAACCAAATGGTCTTTCGAGATACATAGAAAATAATGTTAAAAAGGGCAATACTCTTATTTTAAAATTCAAATCCTTGCGCAGAAAAATACGCTTCTTCTCTTCTACAAAGACAGATCTATTAATGCGATTTAGGGAGGTAATTCTAAGAATTATTATGGTAAAGCAATCCCATTACAGGCCAGGACAGGATGCAGGAGGTTGAGGCTTCCAAAATTTCCAGACAATCGGCACGTGAAGGTGGTAAGGTTGTCATCCCCACGCACCAGCCGCATTTATCCCTAGGAGACAACCCTGATAATCATTTGTTAGAAGCTGGGTCGGCCCCAGGGCCATAGCGAGACGAAGGGTTATGTTAATGAAGAATACCAATTACACCATCGGGAATCGTACCCGCGACCTTCCGGTTTGTAGCGCAGTGCCTTAACCAACAGCGCCATCGCGTGACCCATTCTACCAATTGCACGAAGTAATATATCGCAACTGAGGCTTTACGGAGGCGCTTTCTGCGAAATGGCGCTGTTTAGTCTATAACCATTTCGGGGGGGGACTACTTCCATCTTCAGGGCAGAATATACCCACTAAACTACACATCTGCACGGTGTCACATCCCAGAAAACGGTGATCTTACACATAGTTGCACTCTGGCAGCAAAATGTAGTTCCTTTAAAGGGATTCGAACTGCAGTCCTCACGACACGAACAGCAACACAGACTATGCGGTAAAACGTGTCCCCACCCACCACTTCCCTTTCCGCATTTGAAGTACTGCTTCATGGAGTGACTTCACAGAGTTGCAATGTGCATTGTTAGCAGGGAAAGGCGCTGAATCAGCTACAAGAAGTTTCCGTGTTGGTCAGTGCATCGCAACTCAGCCGAAGCAGCTGTGGGAACGACAGCCGTCGCAAGAGTAGCAAAAACGAGTCGCCACGTCACTTGATGGCCAACTTCACAGCACAAGATTTCCTTGAAGGCCGATAGTTGAGATATGCGTCGCTTAACGACGGGGGTACGTTCTGAGAAATGCGTCGTTAGGCGATTTGGTCGTTGTGCGAATGTGTACTTACACAAACCTATATAGTATAGCCCGCTACACACCTAGTCTATAAATAGCCTATTGCTCCTAGGCTACAAACCTGTACAGCATGTTACTGTACTGAATACTGTAGGCAATTGCAACATAGTGGTATTATAATACAATCTTATGGGACCACCGTCGTATGTGCGGTCTGTCGTTGACCGAAACGTCGTTATGCGGCGTATACCTGTACTAAGATATTCAACAAATGCACCTTGTTCTACCAAATTACACGGCGTCGCGCTTAAGAATACCTCCGTCCTATAGTCTTCAGCGTCATGAGGAACCGAAACCTGACCTTCAGCATTAAAAACAATGCTGCAATCATGGCGTCTTTTGATATTCATGGAAAACCATCAAAATATAAGGGTGGGTCGGGTAGCTCAGTCGGTATAGCGACTGACTACCGGCTGGACGGTCCGGGATCAAATCCCTGTGGGGACGAGTTTTTCCGCACCTGTCCAGACCGGCCCTGGGGCCCACCCAGCCTCATGTAAAATGGGTACCGGGTCTTTCCCGGGGGTGAAGTGCGGCCGGGGCGTGCTGCTGACAACTCACCCCCTTCTAGTGCCGCGGTCATGGAAGAGTAGAGCTATACCTCTACCCACCCTCTAGGCCACACCGGGCCTGTAACCGGATCACTTTACCTTTACCTTTTATAAAAACATAACATTATTTTATCTGACCAATATCATTTGTCACTTCCTGTCGGCTCGCTTATCGTATAAACCGTAGCCCACTCAGAGCCCACCCACACGCGCGTTCGAATACAGACGGCAACTGGCCGAAGATACTGGTCAAATAAAATAACCGTATATTATATCCAAGATGGCCAAGCGGCCGATCATGGTTTTATTCAGTCTGTACAGACTATAATACCTCATAATATGAGACACCCACCACATTCCATCGTGCTTCCTACCATTCATGTACACCTTACCGTACATTGCGACTATATATAATCGAGACAGTTAAGCGAGCGCCATTACTTTTAAGGGAAAAAGAAAGAAAGTAAAAAGAAAGAAAGAAAGAGAGAAAGTAAAAAATAAAGCAAGAAATAAAGAAAGTAAAAGAGAAACAAATAAATAAAAAAGCAAGAAATAAAGAAAGAAGTAAAAAAGAAAGAATGAATATAAAAAAGAAAGTAAGAAAGAAAGAAAGAAAGAAAGTAAAAAAAGAATTAAAGTAAAAAAGAAAGAAAGAAAGTAAGTAAAAAAATAAAGTAAAAAAGAAGATAAAAAGAAAGAAAGAAAGTAATAAATAAATAAAGGGATGGCCGGAGGGGGAGGGAGGAAGGAAGGAAGGAAGGAATAGTCCAAGAGGAAGGGTCGGGTGTTTGTTGCTTTTCCGAAAGATTCGGGGTTCAAAGCTTTCTTCTGAAAATTCTCTGGTAACATTCTCAGACCCCGCAGACGAATCCAAAGACATCGTCTGAAATTAAACCTTGACGTCATTTACGCCTTTCGCAGTTCATTATCAACTGAACATCAGATTAGATCAAAGTGGTGAAAGAATCGCGATTTGTAACCACCGATCGTTTAAACCTTTAAAGACTAACATTAACAGAAATTACATTTAAACATTCAGTTCGTACCGCGCAGTAAACACACTCCATCCCGGCTATAACAAGACAAACAATGTACGTATGAACGTAATATTGAGGCGCGTTCGTGCAAGCATGATTTGCAGTGGAGAAGCAAATAAGTCTTACATATTGTGAGTGTGTGTTTGTAGCCTTACTTATCCAACATGCGATGGCTATGCGCCGTATTATTATCGTCTGTGGCCTGTCAAGCTGTACCGTATTTTTCCACATTACCTCGTAAACGGCGCGATTTTCTAAAAATATATATATATATTGAACATAAACTGTGTGTTTTGATTTTCTCTGCAAATGTTGTTCGTAAAATCTCTCATTCTAAGAAGAAATGATCGAGATGTAACGATTTAAGCAACCAACAAGATGCAATAAATTCCATTTATTGATCTTTTTAAATCAGCTCTACATGTTTCGGACGACAAACTCGCCCATCCTCAGGAGCACCTTTTGGCTGTATGTACAGCTTTTGGTACAATGCACCGACCGGCAGCAATATCGGTGCATTGTAACAAAGCTGTATAGACAGTCAAAAAGTGCTCCTGAGGATGGGCGAGTTTGTCGTCCGAAACATGTAGAGCTGATTTATAAAGATCAATAAACGGAATTTGTTGCATCTTGTTGGTTGCTTACACCGTTGTCCTAATTAATGATGCACGTTCTGACAAACATCAAGAGCGAGATATGTTCAAAAATGTGTATTGGTCCTCATGCAAAGTACCCGTTATTCTTGTCAGATTTTAACGAAACTTGAATTTTCGCGACAGATTTTCGAAAAATACTCAAATATTAAATATCATTAAAATGCGTCCAGTGGGAGTCGAGATGTTCCATGCGGACGGACAGAGTTGACGCACCTAATATTCGCTTTTCGCAATTCCGCGAACGCGCTTACAGTTATTGCTGCATAGGGAGACAATCGCTGTTTTTTCTGACAGCTACACAAAACACACAAATACAGGTATGCACCTCATAACGACGTTTCGGTCAACGACGGACCGCATATGTGACAGTGGTCCTGTAAGATTATAATATAATATTATAATACTTACCATTGTGTTGCAATTGCCTACAGTATTCAGTACAGTAACATGCTGTACAGGTTTGTAGCCTAGCAGCAATAGGCTATACATACCGGGGTGCTGATAAGTCCTTAGCCCGACCGGGAAGGAAGCAAGCTGCGCCTGTCAAAAGTGTGATGGGCAGAGGAATGGATTGATTTGGCTAGGATAGGGACAGGTGGTGGACTGTTGTGAACGTTGTAGTGAACCTCCGAGTTCCATAAAATGCGGGGAATGTAGCTTGTTTCCTTGCTGGTCGGGCTAAGGACTTATCAGCACCCCTGTAGACTAAGTGTGTAGTACCATCTAGGTTTGTGCAAGTACACTCTATGACTTTCGCGCAACGACGAAATCGCCTAACGACGCTTTTCTCAGAACGTATCCCCGTCGTTAAGCGACGCGTATCTACACTCTGTGGGCTCAATGTAAGAATATTGAAATGTAAGAAGCTGGTGGTTGCCTTTAGGCATTCGCGGGTTAAAAGGAAATCGAAGGTATGGAGTCAGTTGACAAATAGTTTGAATACACTTCGTGCTTGATACCAACTCAAATTGCATGTTGACGGTTACCTCATCGCGTTGGAATGTTTCAATGGCAAGTAATAATTTGAAGCGCAGAAACTGGGTCGCTTCAACTGGAACAAGTTACGCAGTTGTGTTGGTAAATCGCGCGATCAGCAGCAGCGTTGAGTCAACTGTTGGTGAGGGTATCGGTTTACATGAATGCGTGATGGGAGCGGTATTGCGCTGTTTTCAGAAGACGCAGGGCATTGGTCTCCAGCTTTTTTTTTTACGACAAAGGGACACAAAAGTCACTGGGGGCTGGTTCACGGGCCGCACTTGGAAAAATAACGATAAAAAGCGGCATAATTAACTTACAAAAATTGTCTTAGCTTGTCATGCTCGTTCCACCAATCAGTACAGAAATTTAAGAATCATAGTTCTGAAATGTTGTGCAAACATTTATTAATATCATCAGTGCCTTAAAAGGAATCTACCGCCAAATTAACACAAAATTACGCCAAGCTAAAAATGCCGTACACTTCTCCAGCCGCTATAATTACCAAACGAAAAATAAAAAAATTACGTATGACAGATGCAGCGAAATTCTGAAATATGGAACAGAAAAGCCAATAAGATGAATAATAAAATATTGTTGTGTTTTACAGAAAACATATATATTTATTTTTGTTTTTCAGGTATACCTAACCTAACCTAATTTAAACTAACCTAACCTAAACCATACCTAACCCAACTTAACCTAACATAACCCATACCTAACCTAACCTAACCTAACCTCACCTGACCTAACTTAACCTAACCTATACCTAACCTAACCTAACCTAACCTAACCTAAGCGCCCAAATTAATGTGTAATTTTTTTAGTATGTACAGAATTTATTAATGTGGCCGCGGGATTGAGAGGCATGATGTAAAAGATTTATTCGACTACTATGGGCTGAACAAAATCAAATAATCCCAGTATGTGATCTAATGAGCTATGAAACCGGCCAGTCTGGTAAACACGTACCAATGTTCTAGAACGTACTAGCTCCTTCCTCATAAATCAGGAAAACACAATGTCAATAATAAACGTCGTGAATAAATAAACTGTCATGTAAGTAGGACTGTTTCTAGGATGGGACACGAAGAATGCATGTAGAATTTTGGTGGGGAAACCAGTTGTCAAAAAAATTGAAGAAACGGCTGTAAAACCTCTAGGGAAGAAACCACTTCGAAGACCTAGAAGTAGATGGAAGGAAAATTTAAAATTGGTTTCCAAGAAACGGTTGGAGACGGGACTAGATTAAAATGGCTCATGAATGGTACCAGTGGTAGGCTTATGTGAGCATGTCAACGTGCGAAAAGTGTCTAGATTAACCGACATCAAGAAGTATGCTCCATGGAATGGTGACAGTTACATATTGAAACTTCCGGGTACTCTTTCCCCAGGTAAAGGTAAAGGTAAATTTCACCCTAGAACAGGCCTCGAAGGCCCAGAAGGGGAGTAGAGGTATAGCTCTACTATTTCTTTGACCTCGGCGCTAGATGGGGGTGGGTGGTCAACGCCACGCCCCGGCCGCTTTACCCCCGGGAAAAAGACCCGGTACCCATTGTATAGGAGGCGTGGTGGGCCCCAGGGCCGGTCTGGACAGGTGCGGAATATCTCGCCTCCACCGGGATTCGATCCCCGTACCTTCCAGCCCGTAGCGACAGATATGGTCAACAATTTAAAGACTAGTGTTGCCTGTGTGTATTGCCAGGTTTAACACCCGAAGCACTGCAGTTTCCTCATGCAGTGTATTAACGTGCTGCATATGATTCGCAGAACAAATCCCCACAGCCATCAGTGACTGGGCTTTCTACCGTGTTCTCTGTGAGGTACGAACTCAGTCTTTACATACATTGTAGAATAATTATGGTCTTCAAAGCGTCAGTAAAATACACTTGCCTACTGTATAGCAACACGATGCAGGTTTTCCATGCTGCTGAAGTGGTCGAACTCTTGAATGGGTACTAGGTACTAGATTGTGGCTACAGACACTCCCCATCTTACGCAGTTTCAAGTTACGCAATTTCAGACCAAAGCAGTTTTTTAAACAAAACTAAAAACATGAAAAATGAAACGTTGTAGCAAGACGCCGAATTTTTCCTTTGCGGTGATGAAAGCGCAATGGGACGTATGTGGCCGTAGAATACTTTTGGACGATAACACAGGCAGCGGGGCGGTTATGCATTGGCAGATCAGGTTCCAGTGTGTCGGAGTTTGAATTTCAAATGGACTCCCTGCGCGCGCGCATGTGTGTATGTGTGTGTGTGTAATTGTGGACCGGGTAGCTCAGTCGGTATAGCGACTGACTACGGGCTGGACGGTCCGGGATCGAATCCCGGTGGGGACGAGATTTTCCGCCCGTCCAGACCGGCCCTGGGGCCCACCCACCCTCCTATAAAATGGGTACCGGATTTTTCCCGGGGTTAAAGTGCGGCCGCGGCGTGCTGCTGACCACTCCCCCCCCCCCTTTCTAGTGCCGCGGTCATGGAAGAGTAGAGCTATACCTCTACCCACCCTCTGGGCCACACCGGGCCTGCAACGGGATCACTTTACCTTTATATATAGAATTAGTTACGGATTGTGCAAAATTCGACGTGCCACGGACCTTCCGGAATGTAATTATTGCGTAAATCGTGGGAATGTCTGTAACTGTATCATCATTGCGACAGAACAATGACAATGACGAAGATTATGGTGGTGATGATAATGATAATGATTATCTGTGTACAAATTGCGTGTGTTTACAACCCCACTTCTACCCAGGATTGGGTCATTATGGTGTGCTTTGTTTTTATCAGTGTTGTATCTTTGGTTGTAACTAGCAAACAATTGGCTGTTGGTGATAAGGAAACATAAAAAGGTGTAAAACTATTGGCAAGGCGCGATGGAAAGAACACAGCAAAGGTAAACAAACTGTGCTTAAAATGTGCTATAAAAGTAAGCCATAAAACTGCACGTGTCTTACGGTTTGGACTTCAAAGGACTGAGAGTGACGTGGAAAAGTTAGAAAATCCAGAGAAGAAGCACACAATGTGTGTGTGTGGACACCGTCAGGCAGGCACAGGTGTACGGACAGCACACGTGGACAGATGTAAAGTTGTCGCTGTTCTTAATGAAACACCACGTGTGGGGGTGTGGAGATATAGCTCCATTCATTCTTAAATTCGGCACTAGGTGGCACTGAACGGTCAGATTCATACCCAGGCCATTTTACGTCCTGGGAGAACACATGGTACCCACGGGAAAGAAAGTTGGCTGGGCCCCACAGCCATTCTAGACTTGTGGAGAGGAACAAAACCCCTTACCCCGACAGGGAAACGAACCACGATTCCTTGGATGCGCAGCCTGTAGCCTAGGCACGAGAATTTAATAAAATTGTTGCAAATACACGCTGAAAATTCAACTGGAAGTCTCTTATACGGTAAATCAAATTCGAATGCGTGCATATCGAGGCTTTGTGAGAACTAGTGCCATCTGTCAGACATCTAGAGCAACAACGTCGTCTTTGAGTGAATAACATATATAGTGAACGAATCATTACCCGTTTCCTATTATGTATACATATACAATAAACCCCTATTACTCGTATATATATATATATATATATATATATATATATATATGTATATATATATATATCATGTTAAATTCATAAAGTTGTTATTAATGTAAGAAATTACGTATATTAGATTTAAACGATTCATGACCATGCACTGATGATTCATTATCAGAAACAAAACCAACAATTGCATATACAAATATATAAATTTGATGTAGTATAAACAGCGTTGCCGCCTACATGTTTCGGCCACCTACTGTGACCATATTCAGGGAGGTTTTCTTTGAAGGATATGCTACATAGAACGTCAAAACAATTTACACATATGAAGTGTTAAGTTTTAAACAAAAGTTTTAAAATCCATGTTAAATTATAAAGTATTGCTAAAATTAATCGTGTTGAATTGTGTGTTCATATGCTGTGTAGGTACTGTACATGATGACACAATCCTGAAATACAGGGTTATTCGAAATGATTGTCGGGGTTTTAACAACTTGTCATACACAATACACTTGCAATAGGAGTATATGTATTTTTTTATGTAATAGAACAACACTCCCAAGTTTTTGTTACATACCGTACAGGTGCTCTATATGTGCACCCTTTGTGATACTACAAACATCAACACGATAATCGAGTTCGTTCCAAACTGTCTGTAGCATGTCAGCGGTGATGGTTTCAGTGGCGGTTCTGATTCTTACCTTCAGTTCCGCGATACAAAGGGTGCACATATAGAGCACCAGTAAGGTATGTAGCAAAAACTTGTAGTGTTGATCTATTACATAAAAAAATACATATACTCCTATTGCAAGTATATTGTGTGTGACAAGTTGTTAAAACCCCAACAATCATTTCGAATAACCCTGTATAAGAAATGCGTGTGTGTAGGAGGTAAATTTACATATTTGTTTATACACATGTTGGCTTTGTTTCTCGCAGTATAGTGGTGTAATTTGTTCACTTTTCTTTTAACCCTTTAAAGACGAATCGCAGACCGCTTTATTCGAAGGCCCAGTCCGTACCGCGCAGTAAACACTTTTCATCTCGGTTAAAAAAACCAATCAGTTTATGCTTTAAGTGGCACAAGTCGCTGTTTGTTCTCAGATAAATACAAAACACATAAATACAGTGTGGGCAGAGCTTACAGTTGTTGAATGTTAAACTGTTGGTGCATCACGTAACAGTAGGCTTTAAAAGGTTAAGCCAGCGCCGTGCAATGAACTGCGCAGGTCCGAACAGATTCAAATCGTGTGGCCAACAAAGAACTTTGAACTAAGGGGTGCGATGTTTTTTTTTTAGCACAGTTTGAATGACCAGTGATTTGTAAAGTGACGTTTCCAATTACCAACACCCACTGCATTTAGTCACGTGATGCAGTGTTTCATAAACACCCATCACATGCGCATATGAAATACGTATCTGCATAATGAGGCCGAGTTCCACATCTCTGGATGAGTGGCAGAAGCGTGGCGAATGGCCAAATTAATATGAATGAAGATCTCGCAGCTCTGATGTCACTTCGTTACTTCCGGTTTAGTAACACAATTGTCTTGTTTTCCCATCCCAGAGTTGTACTGCACCAGGTTAATTAACTGTCCTCCTCTATTTTGTACCTTTTGTTGGCCATGCATCTCTGTACAATCTTGTAAATAAAACCAACTTGGTGCACAATTTATTCTTAGTATATTTATCAATCTCTACGTATTTCGGGCGTCTATGGGCCCGTCATCAGGAGATACAACTGTGTTTATGCGAAACTTGGTACTTGTTATTCCGTGTGGACGACTGCCTGGTATGCAGGGCCATCATCAGGAGATACAACTGTGTTTATGCGACTATCTGGTACACAGAAAATAATAAGTACCAAGTGTCGCATAAACACAGTTGTATCTCCTGATGATGGGCACATAATCGTCCGAAACATGTCGAGATTGGTAAATATAAATATACTAATAAAAACTGTGCACCAAGTTGGTTTTATTTACAAGATTGTCCTCCTCTATATTCTCCTGTATAGTTTCATTCATTTCCAACAAGGACAAACTGCATCCCAGACACGCGGTACTCCGACGCTGAGACTTGTACCGTACCGTGTCCCCATTTGTTGCTACTTCTGCAATGAAATAAACAACCAACTAGATGCAACAATAACGGTTTATTAATGATTTCAATCAGCTCAACATGTTTCGGGCGATAATTTCGCCCATCCTCAGGAGCACTAGACTTGTGTTTACAGCTTGTGGTATAATGCACCGACGATGCTGCCCGAAACATGTTGAGCTGATTGAAATCATTAATAAACCGTTATTGTTGCATCTAGTTGGTTATTTATTTCATTGTATCGGTGATGCACGGTCACACTAACATCAAATGTTGCTATCCGTCTCTCATTACTCAGCATAAGACCGCACACCTAGCCACTGCTCTACAACACATTCCTACACAACATGGTATGCTGTCACAACACCTCGTTTGCAAATACCAATTGAATTGTGAATACTATAATATTACTTTAGCAGGGAACAAAGCTCCCTGATGATGATCTGACAAATCGAAACATGTCGGAGTGTTTTAAAAGTGTTTTATGTGAAATTGTATGTGCATTCGCTGGTTGATAAATTGAAGTGTTGCTACTTCTGTTCGCTTTTATTCACGCCACCCTATTCTTGTTATGTTTGTTGTAATTGCAGTTAGTTCTGTGTCACATATTATCAATATTTTCACTTAACTCAGTTACATAATCGTACGACAGTTTTTTAACCGCAAGCCGTTATGAGAAAAGTTTCAAGCGCGAAGTCGTCGTTCAGGTTAACAGCTTCTGGTTTTGGTGTTCCCACATATCTAGCAGGTCATTCGTGGTTTGCGGCACATTCTAATGTTTACAGACTACGTAAATGTTCTGAATATATTGCTGTGACGTCAGGCTCTTACAGACAATAACTTAAACGTTTCCCTGAATCCACACAAAGTGTAACATTCTCTCTTAACCCAAATACATTTAATTAAAGAAATTATCATTCTTCTTGTGGGCTTCACCAAACTTCTTGCTTTTCCAATGGGATACGACGTTTCGGAATGCGACTGTGCTTCTGTCTTCAGGTGATATGGGAAAAAGCATCTAATCTGGCGGACCCTGTTCACCTGAAGATGGAAGCAGAGTTGGCTTCCGAAACTTTTCCTCCGTTAGAAATTAAGACAATGAACAAAGGCCAAAAGAAGAAGATGGTTTCACTAAGTCGTGAACAATCATCAAGGGTCTATAGGGCAGTACAAAAGCATGTCTGCTTTCACAGTATCGGTGGCCGGTAAAACAGTGTGCTGTAATATTTCCACGCTCCCTACAAGTCGAATGGCTCCATAACACTGCATATTTTATGTTTCCCTCAGAAAAGGGCAAAGGTAATCAAATCTTGGTCAAAATCTTCCCATAGAACCTGAAAACTCTCCATTTGGAGCAGATATCACAAAAATGTTTTATTTTACGTCAATTCTGACTCCACCTGATCCCCCCACCACTCCGGAAGGATAACGATGGTCTAAACAAGTATTTTATATCCAATAAAATCAGTTTTCAGTAAAATCATTTTAAATATTTCACCAACTCCTTGTTCTGATAAGGCACTGTATTCCTTCTCCCATCACTACTGTAAAGTATGCCTGAACTCAGCGTCTCTGTTGAACAAAGTCGGCGTATTTAACAGTGAAAATGAAAGGCAATTTTGTTGTCGTGCTTCACTGAGCACCATGACATGAACAGACACATGTTGCAGCAGCAGTACACCTCCATGCACCTTTAACCTCGGCATCATATAAAATGAGTGATGGCTGCCACAGCCAGTGTGGGAATTCTGAATTCTCTTCCTCGGCCAAAAAACTGAATCCTGATGCCACAGCGGGCCAGTACATTAATCAGTCACTATGCATCTGAGTTCACTTCACTTCACTACAACCACTTCACTTCACTACAATCACTTCACTTCACACTACAATCACTTCACTTCACTACAATCACTTCACTTCACACTACAATCACTTCACTTCACTACAATCACTTCATTTCACTTCAGTCGACCCTCTTCTACCGACAGGTGTAGAAGGAAAGTTAACCTGACTGTATTTAATAATCAAGATCACATCACTTAGATTCGATCGGAAATGGGCGTAAAATATTTATGCTTCAAACCGTCGGTGTGTCTCTGATATTTAATATTCTCACGGAGCAGATTTGATCCAAAAATGTGGGATCCATACGCAAGAGTCAAACCGCTGTCTTCCAAATATGGGTTAAATTTAAAAGTGCCTGTTCTTCTGTCTGTCGCATTTACCACGAACAGTAATCCTACCAAAATGGCTCGCAATAAACTTATTTAATATCCGTAAACAAACAAACAAACAAACGCGCATGGGACAGTTGTGCACAGTGTTTACTTCGGTATCAATATAATGTCGCTTGGAATCGATTAGACTAACAGACTAAGGAAGTGCAACAGAGTTTGATTGAAATGTTAGTTTTGTAACGCCGTATAAGTTGTGTGGTTTAACGCTTGTATTTTAAAACGAAGATGGTAATGAGTCAGTTGCTGTTACTGCCAGCGAATGTCGAGTTCAAAACAAGGTTGTAATGAGTCAGTTGCTGTTACTGCCAGCGAATGTCGAGTTTATAACGACGTTGTAATGAGTCAGTTGCTGTTACTGCCAGCGAATGTCGAGTTTAAAACAAGGTTGTAATGAGTCAGTTGCTGTTACTGCCAGCGAGTGTCGAGTTTATAACGACGTTGTAATGAGTCAGTTGCTGTTACTGCCAGCGAATGTCGAGTTTAAAACAAGGTTGTAATGAGTCAGTTGCTGTTACTGCCAGCGAATGTCGAGTTTAAAACAAGGTTGTAATGAGTCAGTTGCTGTTACTGCCAGCAGGTGTCGAGTTTAGAACGACGTTGTAATGAGTCAGTTGCTGTTACTGCCAGCGAGTGTCGAGTTTAGAACGACGTTGTAATGAGTCAGTTGCTGTTACTGCCAGCGAATGTCGAGTTTAAAACAAGGTTGTAATGAGTCAGTTGCTGTTACTGCCAGCGAGTGTCGAGTTTAGAACGACGTTGTAATGAGTCAGTTGCTGTTACTGCCAGCGAATTTCGAGTTTAAAACGAGGTTGTAATGAGTCAGTTGCTGTTACTGCCAGCGAGTGTCGAGTTTAGAACGAGGTTGTAATGAGTCAGTTGCTGTTACTGCCAGCGAGTGTCGAGTTTAGAACGACGTTGTAATGAGTCAGTTGCTGTTACTGCCAGCGAATTTCGAGTTTAGAACGAGGTTGTAATGAGTCAGTTGCTGTTACTGCCAGCGAATGTCGAGTTTAAAACAAGGTTGTAATGAGTCAGTTGCTGTTACTGCCAGCGAATGTCGAGTTTAAATGAAGTCTGTAACTAGTCAATTTCTGCCGAGTTTAGCTGACGGCCAGCTGTTCAGTTTGTATCGCTGCGCGTGATTGTTAAGTTCGAACAAACAAAAACAAACAAAGAGTTGTGCGCTTATGTAAATTGCATGTCCGTCCAGCACCATAGCCCATTCATACAGAAGAATGAAATATAAGCATTACTCACCCCAGGCCGAGCCTTGCTGTGTCTGTTGTGACAGCTACAAGCAGCAGCCAACCTGAATATATTCTTACAATAAAACCAACGAGAAGCGCTACTTTGTCAAATTTATTTTGGAATAGCACTCTACATGTTTCGGACAGTATCTCCGTCCATCATCAGGAGTCTAGCGCTGTACACACAGCAGTAGGTATAGGTCATACAGGTTATGCTGACTGCTTTCTAGCAGCAAGCAGTCAGTATAACCTGCATGTATTGCTGTGTGTACAGTGCTAGACTCCTGATGATGGACAGAGATACTGTCCGAAACATGTAGAGTCCTATTCCAAAAACAAATTTGACAAATTAGCGGTTCTCGTTGATTTTATTATAAGAATATATCTCGATGCACGGTCCTCTGAGTGTCAAATTCATATATATATATATATATATATATATATATACAAACGTTAAGTACGCGTGTTTCGGAAAAACATGCTGCTACCATCTTCAGTGTCGAAGTACATAGAAATCTGCAGATAGTGAAAGGCGTTACCTCTCGGCATAGGATACACTGGCATGCGTATTTCACATTTGGAATATTCACGGCGAAAAACATTCATTTTCCTGTCTTGTGCATTATAATGCCATGCGAGTTTTGCTTTTACCCTGAAGACAAAAGTAGTACAAGCGAAAACTCACCGTCGTGAATGTGCGACACCGTGCGGTATATCGACGTTTCGACAGAAAGTGTTGTCTCCACCTTCACGATACAGGATTTTACCCTGAAGACGGATGCAATAGATTCCTTCGAAACTTTGGTACCCAAGTAATCTTAATTCAAACGTATTTCGTTTTCGATTTGCTCTGAGTTTAAACTCTCCGAGGTCCGAATATTTTCCGAAGTACAGACTTTTCAGATAGATTTGCTGCCTGTTGCTAATCTTACAGGCTGGATGTTGTGTTAAGGTACAGCGGCAGTCGTACGCGTCAAACGGCCAGACACATGTCACTGCAAGCCACGAATTTGACACGGTATATGCCTAAGAGTTACGAAATGCACGAATCGTGCACACATAAACAATACCGGCCGTCGTGTTTCTCTTCCCCCGGCCCCGCCCTCTGTGTTACACGCTGGTAATTCTGTCAAGTTCATTTCGTTCGGGCAACCACGACACACCAAATGAGGCACGTTTATTTACACAAACCCTTTGCTGAGGCACGTGAAAATAGCTTTTTTGTTTCGCATTGTCATGCTTGTTATCTCCCCCTTGCAAACCGTACACATAGGCAACACCAAGTACAGTGCGGATACTCAAAATACACTTTGTCTTACATAACGACGTATATCAATTCCTAAGATGTCGGAAGTGATAGACAAATTAATGATTATGGGTCATTGGCGTAATGACAAACGACATGGGAAAACCGAAGTACTCAGAGCCGATTTGTGAACCATAAATCCCACATGGACTGGCCTGAGATCGAAGCCAGTCCTCCACGGTGACAGTCCGGCCGGCGACTAACGACCCGAAAGACGGCACTTTCTAGGCTTTTTGTACGACGGTAGGTCAGGGAAAAGAGGGCCGAAGCGAACCCAAGCGAAATATGGCAACAAAGACGTGGTCACATTGCAGACGCAGGCCTAGTTGTCTGGCAGATGCGTCCTGTCGCGTGGGTGGACCGTGTGGGTGAGGGTGCGTGGTGGGTAATAGCAGTCATGGACCACAATAACGTTATCAAATCGCTCTGCGTCTCTATACGAGAACATACGCATGCTTATAATGCCAAACACAAGGCGTAGGGCCGAACGGAACAATACGAACAGCGTAAACGCAATAAAAGGTAAAGCAGCCCCGTGACAGGCCGGGAGTGGCCCAGAGAGTACCAGTAAGTTAAGGTTCCCAGATTTCATGACAACAGCACAGGATGGTGGTAAGGATGTCAGCCTTACGCATCGGCCGTCTTTACCCCCAGGAAATGCTCCTGGTACTCATTTCTATTGGAGGCTGAGTCGACCCCAGGGCCATAGTGCGATCGGAATGATTTTATGACACCAGCTTGGATCGAACCAGCGACCTTCCGATTTGTAGCACAGCAACTTAACCACTGTGCCACTTCGGCCCCCCCGTAAACACAATACATAATGGAAATAAAGATTAATGTTCCGGAGTACCGTGCTGCTTCCATCTTCAGGGTTAATAAGCCGAGCACCCAAAACAATGGCCAGAACATAGACACGGGAAAACGTGATCGTGTCTTCGGGCGAACGGATGAAACTCTGGCTGTTGTTCAGAGGGCGGACGGCAGCGGGAGAAGTACAGGTGAGGGAAGAAAGATGAGCCAAAAAGAGATACATCAGAATGAAAGTAAAGGAAAAATCGGTAACTCCAAAAACGTATTTTTTTCTCCGACACCTGCCCTCTGAACAGCCACTGCTTGTTACAGGTTCTCCCACATTCCCTGCTCCGCCCTTCCTTTTCCAGTATCAGCAGTTCTGTTTCGTTACTAAGGCAGGGTAGGTTCAACGCAACGCTGGAATTTGTATTATATTCGCTATCGATTAACTCGTAACCAGTTAAGCTTCTCAAATTTCATCATAAAATCACAAACAAACACAAATCAGTAATACCAAGATGGCCGAATAACTCAGCAATGCTAAGATGGCCATTTAAGACAGCAACACAAAGATGGGCGCTTAAAATATTCTGCATTGTCACAGTACAGGTATGCGCCGCATAACGACGTTTCGGCCAACGACGGACCGCATATACAACAGTGGTCCCATAAGATTATAATACTTACCATTGTGTTACAATTGCCTACAGTATTCAGTACAGTAACATGCTGTACAGGTTTGTAGCCTAAGAAAAATAGGCTATATATAGACTAGGTTTGTAGTAAGCTATACTGTCTAGGTTTTTGTAAATACACTCTATGACAGTGTTTCTCAACCGCCGGGTCGCGGCCCGATACAGGGCCCTGGCATCAATTATACCGGGCCTCGAGAGGTTCTGGAATTTGTCGTTTTAGATTTCTAAGCAATTTTCATGAATAAATGTTTTATAGTGGAAATATTCTGAGGAGAAAAATATTCGTGAATGTGTCGAAAAACTCGGACCCAGCTGTTGGCCTGAGGAAACTACAATATGCTACAAGATTTCATTGGTCCAGTGATTGATAACTAATTTAAATGTAATTTTATATTTGTCAACATGCCACACCGTATACATAAGTGTACTAATACTCTTTATGATTATGCCATAATTAATTATTAATACTTACGTTAGT
>Ga0131853_10009189_pt1 | contig 18061 bp, 21 predicted proteins | sample TergutLab28metaG_FD_92764 | JGI IMG/M metagenome (GOLD analysis project Ga0131853, IMG submission 92764) | Labiotermes labralis P1 segment gut microbial communities from Petit-Saut dam, French Guiana - Lab288 P1 (version 2) (version 2) | ecosystem: Host-associated > Arthropoda: Insects >... | reverse complement strand
TCTTGATGGATGATTGGGAAAAGATAAAGGAAAGATGTTCGAACCGCCCATTACCGAACGGTATGATGGGTGGTGTGAGAGGACGGTAGATGAATTAATCATCTACTTCCTACTCGATTCGACTATAAGTTTCTAGCACGATTTGTTCTGAAAGGTATAATTTAACAATTGACACTTACCGACACTTTCGAATCAGCGAGAATTTCAGTAATGATACTAAATTTCGGTTTATTCTATAACGCTTAAGTATAGGAAGTACATTAACACTATTGAAAAATTGGATGTGAAGAAAAATGGCTGAATATGTATCTCCGACGATAGGTGAAATTGGGAACGGGGGCGAACCGGGGTTATTTGGCATTGTCATTGTAGCTGGTCCGGTAGTTCTTCTTGGGGTTTGGCTTGTTGCCGCCGCGCACAACATGGTCGGATTAACCACAATTGGGGTCGCGGGTATGGTGGCGGCTGTTTATGTGGGAATTATAGAAAATGGGGTCGGGCCTCTTTAATTGAGATGGTTTTCAATCAAGGCTAAACGGAGGCAACCGTTGAATGAATATTATGAATTCTGTACCCATCTTCATTAAAAGTGAGATGGTACAATACCGTGAAGAGAAGGAAGGTCATATTTCCATAACTCCCTCCGATAGAACTGTCACTGAGAGGAAGCTCTTGAACAGGACCTCAAAGGAGATATTGGACGCAGCCGATGGCGAAAACACGGTTAAAGACATCGTGGAGGTCATTTCCAACAGATATCCTTCCGCCTCCAAAGAACTCATTGAGCGCGATGTCACCACAATCTTATTTCACATATGGAAAAATGGGATAATCACATGGAAAAAAGGAGGAAATCCGTTTATGTCAGACTTTATGATTGAATTGAGTCCGAATGAAAAAGTGAGACTGGCATTCGAAGAAGATACCAAAGAACTCATAGAGTACTACACAACCTCAAATGCTCGTAACGACTATTACAGTCCGTTGATCAACATCAGCATCAAAGAACCACTTTTCATTCGCCACTCCATGTTCACGTTGAACCATCTCTTCTTCGTCTACGAAAAGGACGGTAAAATAGAAAGTGTGGTAATAATATCCGTTGACTGGATCTCATCCGTGGCCACGATTATAGGCATGCAGAATGTGGATGACAAGTTCATAGAGTATTTTCCAAAGATCGCTGAGGTAATGAAGAAGTTCAGCGCGAAGAAATACAATAAGATAAGGATCATCATCGAATGCGAAGGTCACGACGAGATGAGATTGATGTTGAGGAAATCTGGCTTTGAATCCACTGTCGTATTGAAGAAGGAGATAGAAGACAGGGACTTGGAGATGTTCGATTACGATATTTTCCAAAGAGGGAATAACGTTGAGTGAAGACGCACTGATCAAACAAGGGAGGATATTGAAGGGACCGTTTGAAATCGCACTGGATATAACCAACGAATGTAACTATCGTTGCATCCACTGCTACAATGCAAGCGGTGAAAATGTCACCTCGGACGATGAGATGACGGACGGGCAGATCATAGAGCTGATTCACGATATCGTCAAGCTTCAACCCTACAATGTATGCTTTTGCGGAGGTGAACCATTCTTAAGATTAGACCTGATTTTAAAGTCGTTGGAGATCCTTCGGAGAGGTAATATAAGAAGCACATCACTGGTGACAAACGGATATTTTACAACATATGAGAGATTAGAAAAGTTATACGAGCACGGACTTCGGCGCATACAGGTAAGTCTTGATGGTGCCACGCCAGAATCCTGCAACCTTTTGAGGAGGAACGATCGTGCCTTCGATCGGGCCATAGATGCGCTGAAAAATGCAAAGGAAGTGGGTTTTAAGAATAATTCCATAGCCTTCTGCCCAACGAAGGTCAACATCAGCGAACTGGAGTCCGTTGTGAAGATGTGCATTGAACTAAGTGTCTCATTGGTACGTGTACAGCCACTCATGGTGATAGGTCGTGCCACACGAAATATAGAGGAGATACTACCCTCAAGAGAACAATACGTTGAACTCATAGGCAACATTCACCGTCTGAATTCAAAATATCAGGACTCCGGCATAATGGTGGAATGGGGGGATCCACTGGATCATATGTTCAGATACAAGGAGGATATGAGAAATTTGAGTGTTTTCGTGAACATAAGGGCGAACGGTTCAATCGCTCCTTCCCCATATCTTCCGATAACCGTCGGCAACGTGAAGCGCCATAAGCTAAGTGACTACTGGAACGGAGGCCTGTATCGCGCGTGGTCCATGCCGCAGGTGAGGAGGATGGCGAGCAACGTTCTGTGCATAAACGACATGGGGAGTAAGAAGACCGACACGCCGGATGTATGGTACGAGAAGGATATCGAACTTGATATCATTGATGACAAGATCTTTTTCGAAGGGGAGCATACATGAAATGTAAATACTGCAACGAAAAATGCGCAACGGACTTCTGCGGACATGGCTGCGAAAAGAGATACGACAAATTCTCTACCCTCGTGAGGAAGTATGGCAAGGCATGTATATTGGGGATGCTGGGTCCGTGGGTTTTATTGATACCGGCGTTGTTCATTTTTCCTGAATACATCTTCTTCCTCGCGGCTGTAGCGTTCTTTATAATGGCCATCACACTGATGATCCTACCCTTTGCCACATCGGAGACGGTCAGTCTGCTCGGAGTGAAGAAATCGATAGCCGTAGTCAGATTGGCTACAATCATTCCTTTCATAAGTGGTCTAATCATACTCCTCTATGCTCTTTGATGTATAAGATAGCACTTATCTTCCGAAACTTCTTACTTTGTCTTTGTAAGGGTACGCTCTGTTCGAAACAATTAACCTTGAAATAGTAAAAGTAAACTAGATGAATAAACCTAGAGTCATCAAAAGCGTGTGTCAAAATGAATGTTCTGCGGTATATAACGAAATACAGACTTTTCATACTGGTGATCGTAGTATTCTCAGTACTCTCTACCATCGTCTCCGTCGCGGTACCGTACCTCAACGGTATGTTCATCGACATGCTCATCGCTTCGACGGATATAGACGAGGTTATCAGGTTCGCCCTCATCATCATCGCGATAGGTCTCTTCGGAGTGTTCATAGCGTACATGAACAACATGGCGCATGTGAAATTTGCAGGTAAGTCAAGCTTCGACCTTATAGCGGACACCGTCGGCTATGTTCAGAAGGTACCGTATGACACCTTCGTATCAAGGTTCAATCCGGCATATCTCATACAGAGGATAAGGGTCGATTCGAACGCGCTCACATCATTCATAATAAACAACTTCGTGGCGGTGTTCCTTCAAGCGGGAAGCTTCATCGTTATAATGTACATAATGTTCACGATAAACGTCCAGATATTCATCATGGTACTTGTGTTCATACCCGCATATATGTTATGTTACGTTGTCATGAGGAATCCGCTTTATCAAAGGAACATAAGGCTCAAGGAGGATCAGGATCACTTCTCAAAGGTATTGTTCGAACAAGTGAATCAAATGCATGAGATAAAGGCGGAGGCGTCCTTCGCCAAAAGCCTTGAAGCTGAGAACCGCAGCTTCAGAACATACTTCGGTTCGCTTGTGAATTTCAGCAGGCTGTCATATCTGTTCACTTCATTGGACGGAATAATAGTAACGATATTCCAAGCGATCGTCCTTTTCATAGGAGGCATCCAAATAGTTAACGGGAACATGTCGGTCGGCGAGTTCGTCATAGTAACCATGTACTTCGCAATGCTCGTCGCATCCGTCAAATATTATTTCAATCTCGGAAAAGCGTATCAGGAATACAAGGCGTCCAATTTCAGAATGGATGATATCTATTCCATCGAGAAGGAGAACAACGGAACCGAGAGACTCGGCGAAGTAAGTAACATTGTATTGGACAAAGTGACATACAGCTACCCCAACCAGGACATACCGATAATGAAAGAAATATCAGCAGAGTTCAACAGAGGGGATATCGTTCTCATAACCGGTAAGAACGGATCCGGTAAATCGACAATGATGAACGTGGTTTTGGGAATATTACAGAACATCCAGGACGGCAGTGTGAAGTACAGCGGTATCAATGTCTCGGACATAGATCTTTATTCTGTCCGTAACGAGAAGATGGCCGCGCTGCTTCAGAACAGTAACCCTCCGGATGCGACCGTCCGCGAGTACCTCTCAGACCACTTCGGTCTGGATGAGAATGGTATCCTGGATATGATAAGGATCATGGGACTGAAGGAGATGTTCCTCGGAGACAACTTTGACATAACCAATTTCTGGGACAAGAAGATGAACTCGTTATCAGGAGGCGAGAGGCAGAAGATCATGCTGATCAAAGCCCTGTGCAGGAACAGGGACGTACTGATATTGGACGAACCCTCGACGGGATTGGATGCTCAGACCGTTGACCGTTTAACAGATTATCTGGATATTACAAAGAGGAACAGGATATGTATAATCATCAGCCATGATCCTAAGTTTGAAAGGATCGCGAACAGCGTCATCAACTTTGAAAAAACCGCGTGATTTTTTACACGTGAATTGCGATCACATCATACAATGATTTTGAACGGATAACAGCGTTTATAGAATAGAAATCAAATATTTTATATCTATGCGTGTGTTAACTCAGAAATGCAGGATCACCGTTCACGGAGGGAGCAGAATTGAAAAGGGAAAAAGTAGTGATATCCATCCTGGCAGTGGTCGTTCTCGTGTGTTCCGGCATAGGGGCCGCTATAATATTATCGGAACTTGATTCGGATTATGCGGCCATTCAGGACGACGGTCTCCGCATGGCTCCCGGGACAGTGATCACATACAGCGTAATGATAGATAATGGCGGCGTCATTATCGAAGGAACGTCAACATACGAATTGCTTGGTCAGAATCCGTCCGGAATCATGTTCAGACTGTCGTACAATCTTCAAAATCCTGACGGATCCGAATATGAGGTGGACACGAGGATAAGACTTACCAATGACAGCACCACCGTGACGGTGGGAAGCGGCATAGGAAATGTCTCCACGATCGACGGTAAGTTCAGGATGCCGTTCATCGAATATATGTCGTCGGGAGAGCGATTCAGAGATTATTTCAATCCATACACCAACATAATGTATCTCAGCGTCTCAATGGATTCCGCATCAAGAGTGGAGCTGATATCTAAGGATGTTGTATGGCAGCCGGTCGGCAGCTACACTCCTTCCGCCGCCCTTGGTATGGAGGCGATCTACGCTGTGAGCGGCACATCAAACGGAGCCAGCGTCTCCGGTACACACACAGAGCTCATAGCGGCCGAGGACGGAGACGGAAGATTCGGTGTTCGTGTACTCACTACCATCGGGCACCTTTCCAGCATCTCATATTTCTTCGATGCCATGTCCTCCGGAGGAGGGGCAGAGAAGATCGGAGAGGTCAGTATGAACACTATAGACGGCCTCCTGAACCTTTCGATATACACGTACACGATCGATGATGTAACACACACGAGATACATAGATGATACGACAGGCATATGCTACAGAGTTATAATCTCAAGCGGCGCCGACATTCTGACGATGGACCTCATATCGCGTGGTATCAACAACTCGCTGTGGGAATAAGCACGTGATGGAATATGTCATTCAAAATGCGGCCTGAGCGGACTCCCCGCAATACTTCGAAAAAGGTGATCTGCGTGGCCGTTGCCGCGATACTGCTGACCTCCGCTCTTCTGGTGTATGTGTTCCTCTCCGATGACAACGGCGACAAAGATGAGACATTCATCAAAGACCTCGGGGACGGCAATTACCTGATCCTTAGCGGCGATTTCATACCTAACAGGACAATGTCCGTGGACATAGATGCGGACGTGATGACGATCACGGTGAATGCCGGGGCAACCGATTCATACCACTGGATCGTCTTCGATCACGACAGACCCGCATCGACGAGTAAGACATCATTCATAAGATATACGGGTGACATACACATCACATACACATCCGCTTTGGAGATCACGGATGTAAGGTACGGTTATTTCACGATATCCGTGGAATTCGAGAACGAGAACGGTAATGAGGTGAGATACAGCGGAAGCATAGTCTATGTGGGAAATGTGGTAAGGGAATTCAGCTGGAGCGTCGGATCAAATGATTATGATTTCAGCATATCCTTCAGTTACGTCGAATATCACGAGTTCCGCATGAAAGCTGCGGACAGATCTCCGAGATCCAATGATTATACGGCGTTTGTGCAGCAGAGTCCCGCGATCAAAGAGATATCGGAGAACCTGAGGTCGCTGAACGGTACCGGAAACGATGCCGAACTGGCGAATCTGATTTTATCATTTGTTCAGATGTGCATCGAGTACCCTCCGGCAGTATTCTTCGGAGGGGGCACATCATTCCTGATGAGTCCGGACATGTACCTTACGGGGTATGACAATTACGCCTTTTACCCGATGGAGACGATATTCCATGGAATGGGAGACTGCGAGGACACGTCCATCCTGGCGGCGGTACTGTTCGAATCACTTGGGTTCAGATCGGCATTGTTCCTGGTCCCCGGCCACGCGATGGTCGGAGTCTCGCTGATCGATCATGACCCGATCAATATCCTGCCGCCTCCGTTCGAGTTGCTTTTCGGCACAAAGGACGGCATCAGATATTATGTGGCAGAGACTTCAATAGATATTCACATCCCGATCGGATTCGTGGACAATTCTTTCTTATTCGGAGGTCACAACCTCTCACATTATCTGAATCACAATCAAGATCCGAGGTTCGGTCTCTTTCCCGTAAAGCGATGATGCAACACATTCTGAAACTATGCTCAGATGCATAGCTCACAACCTCAGAGCGTGGATGGAGCCGTCGGGTTCAGAAATGAGAATATGATCTCCATCAGTGCACTCTTCAGTTGGATTTCCTTTGTTTCGATCTGCTGTACAAGGTATTGACAGCGGCGATAGATGCGACCATCACGCTTATGGTAAGTATCAGCCAGAATATGCTGTTCAGCGGAATATCACCGGTATTGGTGCCGGTGACGAATAATTTTATGCTGCCGATCCAGGGGATTTCATGTGTTGCAACGGCAATTATCATATTTTCGGTCACAAGCACAGGGTCCGCGGCCGAGTTGCCGTCTCCTATCATTATGTAGCCGCTGTCTCCTGCGGAAAGGCCCAGAGCGATCCTGTCAAGATCGACCGTGATGGTACGGCTGTTGTGTCCGAAATGCTCGAACGTAAGTTTTCCGGCCATGAGCACCTCCTCACCCGGTATTATTACGCTTAAGTTACCGGACCACACGCCGCCGTAATGACTCATGGACAGACTGGTCCATTCACCGCCTCCGATGTACGTGGCAAAGAACAGCGCACGATGTATAACCGGCGTATCGTTCGCCCGTTCGTATATCAGTACGTCTCCGAAATCGCCGAACTTCTTGTATCCGGTTTCATGGCCTTCCACGTATGTGATTATGTCAACCTTTGACGGATCCCTTACAAGAACCATGTCGCCGGTGTCGATAACGCCTAACCTGGAATCGTCGGAATGCATCATACTTCCCGATTCCACGGTATAGAACGGCGGTGAGATACCCGAATACGACACAACGCCCGCATACGTCAATGCGAACGTCGCAAAGACCGCAATGACGACAATGACGGCGTTCCTGTTCTCTTTTTTCACATTATATGGTAACATTACCGTATTAAAAACAAGTTCGGAAGAAGCATTATACAATTTCGGAAGAAGCATATACCATCCTGTTGTTTCGGATGAACATGGACAGACCGGACAGCGACACTTACTTCATGAACATGGCAGACCTCATATCAACGCGGTCCACATGCGTGCGGCGCCGGGTCGGCGCGGTCATTGTCAAAGATAAGCGTGTTCTCACCACCGGATACAACGGATCTCCGAGGGGCACCAGACACTGCGAGGAAGAGGGATGCATACGCGATCAGCAGAATATTCCGTCCGGTACCAGACATGAATTGTGCAGAGGCGTTCACGCGGAACAGAACGCGGTGATACAGGCCGCTTACTTCGGGATAAGCATAGACGGTGCTTCGATATATACAACCACCTTTCCGTGCTCCATGTGCGCAAAGATGCTCATCAATGCAGGTATAAAAGAGATAGTCTATCTTGACAACTATACTGACGAGTTATCCGAGAGGCTTTTTGACGAGACAAACGTCACCGTTAGGAAATATGAACGAAAAGCTGTGTGAACACACGTTGTGATTATAAAAACGGAACAATCACGCTTAAGTAGCAACAGCACAATCGGGTTGCCGGATAGGTCGGGGAGATAGCTTGAGCCGAACTGATATACTTAAAGAAATAAAGAAAGCCGAGGCAGATGCGGCGGCCATGATCGAACAGGCAGAGGCTGACAAGAAGGCGTCCGTCGCTAACGCGCGCAGAGACTCCGTGAACAAGATACAGGCGGCAGATGTCAGGATGCGAGAAGCGTCCGAAGCAGCGGTCTCAAAGGAGAAGGAGAAGCTTGCCGTCAAACGTGAGGAGTTGCTGAACGTCGGCAGGGCAGAGGCGGAAAAGCTTGAGAAGTCGGCCGAGGACAGGATGTCCAAAGTCAAAGATTTTCTTAATAAAGAAGTCGAGAGGACCCTAAATGTTACTTCCTGAACCGATGAGCAGAATCGTGATCGTGGGCAACAAGGCCCGTCTCGATGAAGCCATTGATGCTTTGTATGAGCTTAAGTTGCTGCATCTTATCGATCACACGGTCGGCGCAGACGAAGGTTTTTCGATCGGGGCGCCCCGTCCGTACTCCGAGAAAGCAGCGCAGAGACTGCTTTTCCTGAAGGCAATGGAGAAAGAGCTCGATATAAACGATGAAACGGAGCTCCGCGAGAAGACCGATGTTGAAGAGATCCGCGCCAAGATATCCGCGAACTATGTGGAAGCGGCGGGAGAAGAGATATTCAAAGTTCTTGACAAAAGGAACGACATTCTTCAGAAGATCACGGCAGAGAACGCGAGGAAAGAGGAATTACTGAAAATATCAAACTTACCGATAGACCTTCAGCTGTACAGAGGATACGATTCGCTGGCGGTGCTAACGGGAACCGTGGCCGCAGATCCGACGGACGTTGCGATGAGCATCGCGGACTCGGAACTTTTCATTTCCAGTGACAAGAGGGTCATAGCGTTCTTCGTGAAGAAGGACGAAAAAGAGAATGCTCTGCGCGTACTTGCGGATTATGAATTCACGGAGTTCTCCGTACCGGAAGGCACGGGAACGCCGGAAGAGAACGTCAAAGCCGTGAATGAAAGGATCCTCTCACACATGACTGAGCGCGCGGAGATCGAAAAAGAGTTGTTAGCGCTGAAGGAAAAGCACGGAGACAACATCCTTCTCATGGATGAGGAGATAACGTTCGAAGCTGACAAGGGCGGCATACCGCTGCGCATAGCGATCAGCGATTATTCATATGTGGTCGACGCATGGGCACCGACAGACAAGGTCAGCTACGTCATCGAAGATCTGAACGCAAAGCTCGGCAGCAGCGTTTACATTGAATTACAAGAGGACCGCACAAGAGACCTCCACGAGGTCGAGCTCGCGGAAGGCCGTTTCAAAGAAACGCCGACGCACATGAAGAACGGAGCGTATGTTAAGAACTACAAGTACCCCGTTCAATTGGTGGACACCCCCAGATATCAGGAGATAAACCCCTCCATCTTACTAAGCATATTTTTCCCATTGTTCTTCGGCCTTATGGTCGGAGACGTGGGTTACGCGATACCATTCATAATATTGGGCGCATACGGTCTGAAGACCGCAAAGTCGGATGACTTCAGAGCAATTGCCACGATCCTCTTCTTCGGAGGAATATGGACGTTCATATTCGGATTCTTCCTGTATGGTGAGATGTTCGGTATGCACTTCGTCGGCGAAGCCGTCGGTGCCGCCTTGACGTGGCAATCACTGTTCGGCCTGAGCTTCCCCGACTGGTTCGCAGGGATATTCCCGTACAGCGTGGATGCCGCCGGTTACAGTCACTACGGCATAAGCAAAATGCTCAAGGTCACGATGCTTCTGAAACTGGCAGTGTACATCGGTGTGATACACATGCTGCTCGGATTCATCATCGGATTCATCAACGTGAAGATGCAGCACGGTTTCAAAGAGGCGTTCATGGAGAAAGGCAGTTGGATTATGGTCTTCATAGGTCTCGTGTGCCTTGCATGGGGAATAACAGAATTCATAATTTTCGACAACTCGGTGGAGGGTATGTTGCTGTTTGTAATGCTGACAGGGGCAATCCTCATGGCCGCCGGCAGTGCCGTCGCCATCAAGAAAGAGGGCGGCATAGCAATACTGGAAATCCCGTCACTGTTCGGTGGCATACTTTCGTACACACGTATAACGGCCATCTGTGTGGGCAAGGCCGGCATGGCGCTGGCGTTCAACTTCATATCCATAACCATGATAAGCGGATTGATCGGAGGGATTGCGGGAATCATAATCGGTATTCTCTTCTTCTCGTTCCTGCATCTGGTAGTATGGACACTGGCAATACTTTCCGCAGGTCTGCATTCTTTAAGATTGCATTATGTGGAGATGATGTCAAAGTTCTATGTCGGAGGCGGTAAGGAATACGAACCGCTCGAGATAAAACGCAGAAACACAAAAATCGTAGAAACAGAGGTATAAAAAATGGAACCAAGTGGAATGTTGGCTATCGGTGCCGGTCTGGCCGTCGGTCTCGCAGGTATCGGTACAGGAATTGGACAGAAAGATGCTGCGGCAGCAGCGATTGGTGCGATCACCGAAGACAAAGGTATGCTCGGTAAATCGCTGATGTTCGTCGCGTTGCCGGAGACGATCGTTATCTTCGGGTTGGTCATTGCCTTCTTGATATTGTTCGTGATGTAAAGAGAAGAGGCCGTTTCATGGCATTAGACAACGTAACGAAGGAGATCACGGAGTCCGCAAAGGCATCAGCGGCGGCTATCAGGGCCGAAGGCGATGCGGAAGCAGCCAAGATAACGGCTGACGCGGAAGCGGTGATATCCGACATGAAAGCAAAAGAGGACAAGAAGCTCAAAGAGGCAATTGAGCAGCTCGGCCGCCAGGTGCTCTCGAGTGCGGAACTCGAGAGCAAGAAGATCGTCCTTTCCAAGAAGAAGGAGATGCTGGAAAGGGCCTTCGCAACGTCCCTCGCAGCATTGGAGGCCGCACCCGCGGCCGCCAAGAAGAAGCAGTACAAGCAGATGGTCGATGCCGTGAAGAACGTGATCGACGATCCGAAAGCGTACTGCGCCAAAAGCGAGACGATAACGGCGGAGGACATAGGCGTATCAAAACTCGAGAAGGTCGGCGGGATCACCGGCGGACTGATATTCGAGAGCAAGGACGGAATGATCCGGGTGGACATGCAGTACATAACGATACTTCAGACGGTCTGGGACCGTGAGATGAAGGGCTTGTCCGATATCCTATTCGGGTGAGTTCATGTTCGGGCACAAGGGAAAGGGCAACTACGCATACGTCGTGGCCAGAGTCAGGGCCAAGAAGGCATCGCTCATGGGCGATGAGGTGTATCAGAAGATGCTGATGATGAGCTTGCCGGAGATATCCCGTTTCATAAGCGAATCCGGATATCAGAAGGAAATGGCGGAGCTCGCAGGCAGGATCGGAGGTATCGATCTCGTTGAGCACGCGACGTACATGAACATGGCAAGAGTGTTCAGCGACATACTGCGCTCCACAACGGGAGAGCTGCGCGACATGGTGTCCGCATATCTTACGAAGTGGGACCTGTGGAACCTGAAGGTAATACTTCGCGGAAAGGCCTACGGCGCAGACAAGGAAAGCATCAAAGAGGATCTGGTGCCGGCGGGCAGACTCAACGAAGTGATGCTTGACAAGTTGCTCTCATTGGAGACGGATAAAGAAGTAATAGAAGAATTCGGAAGAATGGAGCACATGAAGGTGCCGCCCGAAGTGGTCAACGCGTTCACTGCGGAAGGCCGCCTGGGAAGCGTTGAAGATTACTTTGACAGACTGTTCTATACGAGGCTTCTAAGTCAGCTGGACCCGTCGTCCGGACCCAAGCGCCTGTTCCAGGATTTCATAAGAAGGGAGATAGACACAATAAACCTTGAGACGATTCTTATATTGAAAATGGAAGGTATCTTCGGTGACGATGTGATGAAATACATCATTCCCGGAGGAAAACAGATAGACAAAAAGCTGGCCACACAGCTTGCCAACGCCGAGACGATATCGGCCGCGGCGAACGATTTGTCGCAACTCGATTTCTACGAAGACATCAAAGAGACGCTGACAGAGAACGGATCGCTCAAAAACTTCGTGGCCGCTATGAAGAAATATCATATAGGGCTGACAAAGAAGTTCTCAAGCCTTTACCCGCTGTCGGTCATCCCGGTGCTCGACTTCATGATAAGGAAGAACATTGAAGTTGACAACATCAGGATAATAGCGAGAGGCATAGAGAGCGGAATAGACAGGGAAACAATCAAAGAACTACTGGTGATCTGATGGAGATAGCAGTTTTAGGAAGTGAGGAATTCGTTCTCGGTTTCAGACTGGCGGGACTCAGGAGAGTATTCGTCGCGACGCCCGAGGACTACGAGAAGAAGATGCTGGAAGCGATGGCCGTCGAGACGGTGGGCATACTGGCGATAGACTCGAAGGATCTCCATCTGCTTTCGCCGCAGGTAAGGCAGAGGGCGCTGGATGCGATACAGCCCGTGGTCGTACCGGTGGGAAGGGACGAGAGTGACCTTCGTGAGAAAGTGAAAAGAGCGATTGGCGTTGATTTATACAAAACAGAGGATGATTAAATGAAAAAAGAAGGCATGATTTACAGGGTCGCAGGACCGGTAGTGACCGCCATCGGCATCTCGCCCAAGATGTACGACGTCGTACAGGTCGGTGCGGAGAAACTGATGGGAGAGGTCATCAAGATCGTGGGAGACCACACAATCATCCAGGTTTATGAGGATACGTCCGGCGTCAGACCGGGAGAGCCGGTCACGAACACCGGCCGTCCCCTTGTTGTGGAATTGGGACCGGGGCTCCTGTCCTCCGTTTATGACGGAATTCAGAGACCGCTTCCGGTGCTTCAGGACCAGATGGGAGATTTCATCTTCCGCGGCGTTTCCGCACCTGGATTGGACAGAAAGAAGAAATGGGATTTCAAACCCATTGTGAAGAAAGGCGATACGGTGTCCGCGGGACAGACGATAGGAACGGTCCTCGAAGGCACAATGGAACATAAGATAATGGTCCCGCCGAACATGGAAGGGAAAGTGGAAAGCATAAAGGAAGGCGGTTTCAACGTCGAGGAGACGATAGCGGTCATCGGCGGCAACGATGTCACGATGATGCAGAAATGGCCCGTCCGTGCTCCCCGTCCGGTCAAGGAGAAGCTTCAGCCGGACATACCGCTTGTAACAGGTCAAAGGGTTCTCGACACGATGTTCCCCCTCGCGAAGGGAGGAGCCGCGGCGATCCCCGGCGGTTTCGGAACCGGTAAGACGGTTACGCAGCAGCAGCTTGCGAAGTGGTCTGACGCTGAGATAGTCGTGTACATAGGATGCGGCGAGCGCGGCAACGAGATGACCGAGGTTCTTACAGAATTCCCGGAACTCGAGGATCCGAAGACAGGCAATCCGCTGATGAACAGAACCGTACTTATTGCGAACACATCGAACATGCCGGTGGCTGCCAGAGAGGCGTCCGTTTACACCGGAATGACGATCGCCGAATATTACAGGGACATGGGATACAACGTCTCACTGATGGCGGATTCCACGTCAAGGTGGGCTGAGGCCATGAGAGAAATATCCTCAAGACTTGAGGAGATGCCCGGCGAAGAAGGTTACCCGGCATATCTGGCAGGCCGTCTTTCAGAGTTCTACGAGCGTGCATGCAGATGCACAACGCTTTCGGATTCGGAAGGCTCTATATCGGTCATAGGTGCGGTTTCACCGCCGGGAGGAGACCTTTCCGAGCCGGTCACGCAGAACACGCTGCGTATCGTGCGTGTGTTCTGGGCGCTTGACACGAAACTGAGAGAGAGAAGACACTTCCCGACGATCAACTGGCTTACGTCATATTCACTTTACGACAAACAGCTCAGGGCATGGTATTCATCCAACGTCGCGGAGGATTTCCCCGCACTCAGGGAATGGGCGATGCAACTGCTCCAGAAAGAATCGGAGCTGCAGGAGATCGTTCAGCTCGTGGGTTCAGATGCGCTGCCGGATGAGCAGAAGATAACGCTTGAGGTTTCGAGGATGATAAGAGAGATATTCCTGCAGCAGAATGCGTATCACCCTGTGGACACATACTGCCCGATGCAGAGACAATATGTGTTCATGAAACTCATCAAGAAGTATTCCGACCTTGCGGTCAAGGCCCTTGCGGCCGGTGCGCAGGTGTCCAAGATAGCGTCGATCCCTGCAAAACAGAGGTTCGCGATGTCAAAATACGAGACCAACATCGATGAGGAACTGGAAGCCGTTGACAAAGACTTCGACAAACAGTTCGCGGAACTGGGGGTGTGATCAATGAGCAAAGTATCCAAAGAGTACAAGACGATATCCGAGATCGCTGGACCGCTGGTCTTCGTGAAGAAAACGGAACCGATATCATATCAGGAACTGGTAAGCGTCAAACTGTCGGACGGCACGATGAAAAGAGGACAGGTTCTCGATTCATCCGATGACATGGTGGTCGTCCAGGTGTTCGAGGGAACCTCCGGTATCGATAAGGATGCGGGAGTCCGTTTCCTCGGAGAGACAATGAAGATGCCCGTGTCCAGGGACATGCTCGGCCGTGTCCTCTCGGGAAGCGGCGAACCGCTTGACGGCGGTCCGGCAATAACGCCGGAGAAGAAGCTGGACATAGTCGGAGCAGCCATAAACCCGTGGGCAAGGGACAACCCTGCGGATTTCATTCAGACCGGAATATCAACGATCGACGGAATGAACACGCTTGTCCGCGGTCAGAAACTTCCGATATTCTCGGCATCGGGATTACCGCACAACGAACTTGCCATGCAGATCGCAAGGCAGGCCAAGGTCCGCGGCAAGGATGAGGATTTCGCCGTGGTGTTCGTGGCAATGGGTATAACGAACGAAGAGAAGCAGATGTTCATGAAAGAGTTCGAGAGGACCGGCGCACTGAAGAATGCGGTGGTGTTCCTGAACCTTGCGGATGACCCGGCGATCGAACGTATCGTTACACCGCGCCTCGGTCTGACGACAGCGGAATACATGGCTTTCGAGCTTGATATGCAGGTGCTCGTCATAATGACGGATCTGACAAACTACTGCGAAGCGCTGAGACAGGTCGGAGCGGCAAGAGAAGAGGTTCCCGGAAGAAGAGGTTATCCGGGTTACATGTACACGGATCTTGCGCAACTGTATGAACGCGCCGGAAGGATAAAAGGAAAGAGAGGAAGCATCACGCAGATCCCGATCCTTTCGATGCCCGGAGATGATATAACACACCCGATACCGGACCTTTCCGGATATATCACGGAAGGACAGATAGTCATGTCAAGGGAACTGCACCGCGGCGGAATATATCCGCCGGTGAACGTCTCATCATCGCTGAGCAGGCTTATGAATGCGGGAGTGGGCGACGGAAAGACGAGAGAGGACCACAAGGCGGTCTCGGATCAGCTTTATGCGGCTTACGCCGAAGGAAAGGATCTCAGAGGTCTGGTGGCGATCGTCGGTAAAGAGTCGCTGTCGGAAAAGGACAGAAGACTTCTCGATTTCGCAGATCTTTTCGAAGATCGTGTGGTTCGTCAAGGATCCGAAGAGGACCGTTCGATAGAGGACACCCTCGCGGTATCATGGGAGATACTGAAATCCCTGACCTCGGATCAGCTGACAAGGATCGACCGTAAGTATCAGGAAAAATACCTTCAGAGTTGAGACCGATGCCTACCCAAGAGATCACGCCGACGAGATCCGCACTGCTCGAAGTGAAGAAGAGGATCAAACTGTCCAAGAGCGGATACAAGATCATGAAGATGAAAAGGGACGGCCTTATCATCGAATTCTTCGCGGTCATGGAGAAAGCAAAGAAAATGCGTGACGATGTTCTCACTGATTACGGCGCGGCGATGCAGAAGATAGCCATCGCAAGGGCAGTGGAGGGCGCCATGGCGGTCAAGAGCGCCGCATACGCGCTCAAAGCCGACCCTCAGGTCAAACTCGGAAGCAAGAGCATCATGGGAATGATGGTCCCGAAGGTTGAATGCGAGGTCATAAAGACGCCGATGACCGAAAGGGGATACGGTGTAATACAGACATCCGCGCACATCGAGGAAGCGGCGCAGGCGTTCGAGAAACTTCTCGTGACGCTTGTGCGTGCGGCTGAAGTGGAAACAACGATGAAGAGACTTCTTGATGAAATAGAAAAGACAAAGAGAAGGGTCAACGCTCTTGAGTTCAAGGTAATACCCGAACTGCAGGAAGCGGGAGCATTCATCGAGTTCCGTCTTCAGGAGATGGAAAGGGAGAACACGATCCGTCTCAAGCACCTGAAGAAGAAAAGCGAGGCCGCGTAAGTGACCCTGGAAGACAGATTCCTCGAGATCTGGAACAACCCCAAAAAAAGGGCAAGAGCGTTCAAGATCATGTGGATTGTCTCCTACTCGATGCTGCTGTTCGGCGCCTTTGTCATAATCTGGGTCCTTTGGCAGCAGTCAATGTAAACACCTTTTCTGTTTTATTGATCTGAGGTCCTTTCCGATGTTCTCTGAAGGCCGGCTATACCGGCGACTATCATGGCAACAAACAGGATCCGAAGTATATCCGACGGGTCGCCCATGAACATGATGCCGTATGCGAACACACCGACCGCACCGATGCCCACCCACACGGCGTAAGCGGTACCCATCGGCAGTCCGGCATCAAGCGCCTTTGAAAGCATGAGCATACTGAGCGCAATGAAGATGACGGAAGCGACGCTCCAAAAGACATCCGTGAATCCGTTCGAATATTTCATCGCGATGACCCAGACGATCTCAAAGAGGCCGCCGATCGCTATGTATCTCCATCCTTTGCCGTACATATCACACCACCGTTGTGATCTTCAAACCGACGATCCCGGCAACTATGATCAGAACAAAGAACATCCTGGCCGCGGTCACCGATTCTTTATAGAGTATTATACCGGCCAAAAGTGCGCCTGCGGCGCCGATGCCGGTCCAAACGGCGTACGCGGTCCCGGCAGGCAATGTGACCATTGATAAAGACAGCAGATACAGACTGGCGGCAAGGAACGCAACGGTGGCGGCCGTCCACCGGATATTCCTGAACTTCTCAGATTTTTTAAGTGATACCACCCAGCAAGGTTCGAGCAGGCCGGCGATGATCAGGTATATCCACGCAACGGAGATCACGGGTGCACAAAGGGAAGGAAGTATTTGTGCTTATCAAAGGATCAAACAAGAATGAATAGAACAAAAAGGTTCACAGAAACATGGGACAGAGACAAAGTATTAACTGTTAATACGCAGATTAAACGCCGTGAATAAAGACAACAAGATACTTGCGGCCCTTATATTGGCGGCCGCTTTGATCTCAGCGTATGTGATATTCAACCATCTCAATGACGACGGCGATCCGGAATACACCGGTCCGTATTACACAATAGCGTTTCATACGACAAATGAATACGTCCACGAAAAAGAGGACGGTATTCTCACGGATCCTGGTGTAAGGGCCGTGATAAACGCCACGTATAATGCGAACAGCGGATCCTTTGTGTTTTACAGCGAAATAGGAGGACCATTCAAGATATGGGAGGTCTCCGTCGAATTCAACAATCTGGAGCCGATGGAAGAATATAACATAAGGATAGGGTTCAGTTCATTCGGAGGAGGCTTCTATGTTCCCAGCCTGCATGATACCTGACTTTGACAGGACGTGTTGTAAAACATGATGCTGGGCCGTGCGGATGCTGACAATCGGAACGCAAAGGTGAAAGAAGTGTTCTGAGATACCGAGTCTATGCCTAAACAACTACACCTC
>Ga0131853_10009188_pt1 | contig 18061 bp, 19 predicted proteins | sample TergutLab28metaG_FD_92764 | JGI IMG/M metagenome (GOLD analysis project Ga0131853, IMG submission 92764) | Labiotermes labralis P1 segment gut microbial communities from Petit-Saut dam, French Guiana - Lab288 P1 (version 2) (version 2) | ecosystem: Host-associated > Arthropoda: Insects >... | reverse complement strand
CGATCGCATATGGAAGGTACTACAGTTCAACATTACTCAATCTGTGACATCTTCGTCCCTGTGCCGAGTTACACTTGTGCTGGGTGGAAGGCACACAAGCTGTACCTTGAACACTTCGGCACGAAGATAACATGTCACAATGTCCAAAAACAGGAGAACATTTTGGTGCTCTTGTTTCAGCCTCGCATTAAATTCTGCCTACCATTTATCCATGTCATTCATAAGTTAAAGTTACACTTCCACACGACGTGAAGTTCCTTTATGTCAGCGTTCTTAAAACATCGTTGTTGTGCGTCGTTCCCTCTACACACAAACTCTTTGAATGGTTTTTGACCTACAGGCGGCCGTGCATCGTGATAAATTCTTATAATAAAACCAACTAGATGCACTAATTTCTCTAATTTAATTTTTGGAATAAAACTATATTTTTCGGTCAGACGAACTGACCGAAACATGTAGAGTTTTATTCCAAAAATAAATCTGATAAATTAGTGCATCTAGTTGGTTTTATTATAAGAATTTTTGCATGGTGTCGAGGGGACTATGCAACCAGGCCTGGGAGAATAAGATCTGTTACGGGTATACATACACAGCACGTAAGTAGTAACCAGGCAGCCATACCCCACATCATTAAAAAGGAACGGCTTTCGACTTTTTTGCTTCCTTCTTCAGGGTGGCAGCCCCCGTACAGTTTGGTATTGTGCCCCGTCCAGTCTGGTGGAGGTTCCTCCGTCGCCCACCCTTCGCCAAATGTTTCGACTAGGTCCTTTTTAGGGTGGCAGCCCCGTACAGTTTGGTAGCGTGGCATCGGTGCAGACTGGTAGAGGTGTGGGTTGAGCATGAGACCTAAATGCGTCCCGCGCACTGCTCGTTCTTGAGCGCACAATATTAAAAAGGGAAGGCAGCCCCCGTAGATTTTGGTATTGTGCCCCGTCCAGTCTGTTGGAGGTCCTTCCGTCGCCCCCCTTAGCCAAATGTTTCGACTAGGTCCTTCTTCAGGGTGGCAGCCCACGTACAGTTTGGTGGCGTGGCCACTGTGCAGACTGGTAGAGGTGTGGGTTGAGTGCAAGAGAAACCTAAATGCGTCCCGCGCACTGCTCGTTCTTGAGCGCACAATATTAAAAGGGGAAGGCAGGCCCCCGTAGTTTGGTAGCGTGGACTCGGTGCAGACTGGTAGAGGTGTGGGTTGAGTGCGAGAGACCTAAATGCGTCCCGTGCACTGCTCGTTCTTAAGCGCACAATATTAAAAAGGGAAGGCAGGCCCCCGTACATTGTGGTAGCTGTGGTTCCCCTCCGTAGCCGGTCCTACGCTGATGGAAGGGTTGAATGCAAGGAGGACTTAAATGCGTCCCTCGCACTGCTCGTTCTTGAGCACAATATTAAAAAGGGAAGGTAGGCCCCCGTACAGTTTGGTAAGGGGTTCTTCCGTAGGAACTAGTGCAAGAAGGGTTTAAGTGCGACCGAGGCTGTACTCGTTCTTGAGTGATATTAAAAAGAGGAGAGGCTGTAAGTGTGAGTTCCCCGTACAGTTTGGTAACCTCCGTCGCCACCCGAACGCTGAATGTTGACGTAGTACGGTCGAGGCTGTACTCGTTCTTGAGCAATATTATTAACAAAGGATAGGTTTTTGAAGAGTGAGTGGTCTTCCTCCCCCTGTACAGGTTTTGGCGGAGGTTCCTCCGTAGCCACCAGTGCTCTTTAGCCAGGGCATTACTCGTTCTTGAGCAACATTATTAAAAGGGGAATAGGATCTAAGAGTGAGTGCCTCCGAACAGTTTGGTGGAGGTTCGTTCGTAGCCACCAGTGCAAGAAGTGCTCTGAGGGCGTCCGGGGGGCGCTACTTGTTACTTCCGTGACAGACCAGGATGTGGGACCTTGTGTGTGTGTGTGGAGGTTCCGTCCGGATTGTCCCCACCTAGAGCAGAGTGTAGGGACAACCCTGGGTGCTGACGGTAGCGTGATCCCTCGGGATAACCGGAGGTGATGTCATTGCATACCTGCACGTTCGTAGAAGCCTTGTTCTGCGGACGCAGCAACATTCTCGGAGGAAAAGTACTGAACGACGGAAGGGCGAGTATTGCAAATAGGTTAGAAACATATGTAACCATGTATGGTCATGTCATATGACCAGCAGTAGGGCGGGGAAGTTGGAATAAAAGGTCCAGTCACAGGACCCTATGTCATTAAGATCTGTGTGCTGTGAAACCTGTGTTGCGGTCGTGAAGAAGGACGGGACGTGACACCGTGCAGTTTGGTAAGTGCAATCCGTTAGCTGTTTATACGCATCTAGAGGCTTATGCTACGCGCAGAAGTGTAAGCTACCAGAGCGCATTAAACGCAACGAATTGTACTTATGGAGGAAAACGAATTGCATTTATAGAGGGAGAACGTAGCTGCTGCTGGAACAAGAAGGGCGTGGCATCCGGAGAATGAAATCCCTAAGGTCGGTGAAGCAATACCTTATTTCTCTCTGAATACGTAATTGAGGATGTATTAACTTGAACGAAAACCGCACCGTTATACTCTCGTATTGCACGTCGACACAGAATGCAATAAGCCAGTGTGTGATCACAATCAATTTGACATACATCCGTGATTTGCATTCTGGGTCTTCGTGCAAAACACGAGTATAACGGTGAGATGTCTTACGTTGGTAATTTACAAGAGACGTAACTGTACGGCTTCCACCCAGGCCCCTTGTTTGGCGGATGCAGGCTGCTGCAGGGCGTGGCAACCGAAGAGTGAAGTTCTCCTTGGAAGACGGTGTTGGTGCTGTGCAACCCTAGGTAGATGGACACGAATTCTCTGAATATGTCAATCAAAGTCACGCATTTATATATCGAGGTTATTAAGCGATAGTGTGAACAAAGAGAACATATCAGATACATGGAATAGGAAAAGTGACACGTACCGAATCGGGTCTGCGTGCACCAGTTTCTCGCTCGACGAGGTTGCAACATCCTCATTGGTGCCGAGGGTTAGGACCCGTGAGAATGTTACTACCGCGTCGAGAACGAAACCGGTTCACACGGACACATTTCAGTACGTGTAACGTAGTCTTATCCATATACCCGGTATGTTACAATTGTTAACATTATCGCTTAATGTGGGCAGAGAACTAATGTGCATCTACATCTAGGTTTAAAAATATCAGTACCGGCTTGCTGCTGTAGACAGAAAGAGGGACATAGCGAACGGCAAAACGTGCCGGGATAAAAAGGTTAGTGGAGTGTTTTTTCACAACACTGTCTACACACGAAATAAAGAAAAACAACAAACACAACTAAATAACTTTTATTCAATGTATTGTGTGTTTTTACACAAATGATGCAAATTCCTCGTATATGTGAGGATAATTTATGTGTGCACTGACGTTAGGCATCGGCGCCACGTACACCACCGACGTCAAAGACATCGTCACATATGATAATAAGTCAGACAAAGCAAATACGTAATCGCGCATTTGCTGATGCACGATATTAAACATTTGGGCGAGGTAGTGCAGATCCAGCGACGTCAGACATATGTAATCGCTGCCTACATACAGTCTGGTCAAACAGCGGCGACGTTTCGGCATACCTAACGGAAATTTACTACTTTCGCACTTCATGACCGGTGTCCCCACCTCCTTCCCCTCCTTGCATATACCATCGGCAATCGCAGGTAGACACTGAGCCAGCGTGTAGACCTGATCGTCCGTGAGAATGATGGCCTTGGACCCGCAGCTCCGTATGACACCGAATTCCACCAGAGGGAGATAGACACGGGCAGCGTAGAAACCGACAGACACATACTTGGTCTTCTTTGCATTTAGGAAAAACAGACGCCTCAGCAGCAGTCTCTGGGGATCGAATGCAAGATTGGCTGCCCAGTAGGTACAGATGTCACTGCAGGTCGAGTCGTCAGGCGGCAAGTGTGTCTTCTCATTCGTGGAGAGGTTCCTCTAACCCCTCCTCCGCTTGACAACAGCCGCAACGTCGGTAGCCGATCGTTTACTAGTGGACGCCATCGCAGCAGGAAGCAGAGTGATGGGAGTGACGACGTACTTGTCCAGTTTATTCCAAAGCTGCAACAAAGGTGGCAGTATGATGTGTCATGTCAGCAGGGCATTGGACATACTCTATCTTTTGCAGATAGTACATTAACCAATCGTAGAGGGAATGCGCGATTTTGGTTGCGCAAGAGAATCTGGGAAACTTGTGGCATGGCAATGTACACCAGCGTTTGTGATTGAAAGAGACGGGTGGTGGCACTCAAGATCCTCTATGTTATGGATCGGCCGTCCCGTCAGTCCGGCGAGTAATGTACATTTTGAGAGGCCGTAGGCGTAGAGGTGTGCGAAACATGCCACGGCCTCAGTGAGGACCGTGTGCAATTCTTTATATTCGATATGTCCGTCGGCCCAATTCAGGCCGTCGTCTGACGAGCCGTCATCCGCCATCTTGTAGGGGCTCTTGAAACTGAACGTCTCGGCCGCATTGGCGCTGGCCACAAAAAGTTCCTTGACGACCGTCTCGTTCTGCCATCCCCGCAAGAACTCGAAATCAATCACGACCTCCCTCCCTCCTCCAGCCATGTTAGGTTAGGAATAATAAGAATCGGGCAGAGTACCTAACTTTTATAGGCAGATGCAGCAGCATTGACTCCAGACGCCCCGAGGCATCTGGGCCCCGAATTCGGCAGTGAACAGCCGTTCCACCTGCCGGTCTGCTGCGTTGCAAGCATTGAAGAGCAAGATGAATTGTTGCGGCGTGTAGCCCCGATTCATGTAGAGGGTGAAGAGCCAGCAGTACTTTCCGCAGACGTCGGTCGACAGGCCTTGCATCTGTCGCCTCTTATACTCCCAGGTCGTGGAGTTGCGTTTAATGAACGCCTGGATTCTCGGTACGAGACGTAAAATGCCGTATGAATCAAAGTAGTAGGCACTCGATGATTTGGGTCGGAATTGCACGGCTAGCCAGTGTGAACCTCCCTCTGTGTGGGGATCGGCATTGACGATGACGGTGCAGGTAAGCGTGATTTATTGTGGCAGAAGATCGGTGGGGAAAACGTCGAGGAAGGAGCTGACGTCACGCAGAGTACACAGTATCTCCACGGTGTCCATTTGAAAAGTCGGTCGTGACTGTACGTTCGAAATCTATGAGGACTGAATTGTCGAATTCTAGGTACAACAGGCACGTGACCGCCTCGGGCAATGGCTTATTGAATTTCAATTCAATTCTGATACTGCCGTTTTCGGGGTTGGACGTATGACCCTCCGAGGCGCCCCTATCAGGTGTGAGATCAAAAAGTAACTTGAAATAGCCGTTTATATACATATCGTGTGTTATCTGCAGTCCCGTGTTCGAGTGATGTATGCCGGACGCCTCGAACAGCGTCCTGTAGCCCATGACGGACGTTTTTTCATGATCCATGCCCACAGTCAGGCCCTCGTTAGGGAACTGTTTACCGTTCACAAACAGCGAAAAATCGCTGATGTCGTAATGCTGAAATTTGTACGGGTTGCTGTCCAAAGAACCGTTAAAATCTGTATTCTTACCCACTCGTGAACAGCAGACGTTTCGGGATGGGACACAGGACGGCGTTGTCTATAGACAGGGATTTCGATCCGGCCGCGAATTTGAACGTCTTGAGTTCGACACTCGTCAGGTTATAGCGCACATGACTCCCCCTGTTTTTCAGTGTCGCAGTGTGAGACAGTAATGGCGGGGTTCGGCCTGACGCATCTGACCAGTAATTGGGCTACCAAAAATTTGAAAACGGTCTTTGAATCTACTCTTGTTCATCAGATAGAAGCTAGGTCGGCTACTGGTCAACCTGATCTGCAACCTTACGCCCGGCAGCAAGTATAGCGGCACGTTACATATGTCACTATGTAACCGGCCGAATAGCTCGACTTCCCTACTCGCGCTAATCCTGTTCAAACGAAGGATGAATGCCCGATTAGTCATGGCAGTCACATTCTCCGCGGAGGGGTCGACAGGCTGCATGTCGCCAGTATCGAGAACCAGTAGGCTTTCGAGAGATGATTGACTACTGCATCTGAGCCATAGGTCATCAGAGACTCGAGATAAGAGTGGTGATGGTAATGGTCACTGGCCTGCGTGATGTTGACCCCATTGAGAGTGACGTTACATTGACTGAATGGGGAGTGGAGGAAATTATGTCACGCCCGTGTGGTCCGAAAATCCACATCTTTTCCCGAGCCCCTTATCAATTTACCTCGGATATACAGTTTGATATCTAAATCAATGTACGTGTCGTTATCGGCAGGTATTAAAAATTCCAGATCATTTTGATCGACGGGGGCGATTGGTTTGTACGCGGTCTCTATCGCCCCGAGTACAGACGTCTGTAGAGTCCTGTGTGAAAAGATTTAATACTCGCTACTAACGGACGCTATCTCCGCGGCGGCGGCAGATATGATCGGCTGCTGAAGAGTGACTGAATTGAAACTAGGAAAAGATGTCCCTTTTATTATTCTTCGCGGGGCACGCTTGATCTTTTTAGGTTTCTTACCTCCCACAGCCTCACCGTAGGCGCGTTTGCGGCCACGACCCCTCAATTTGCTAATCAAATTTTGGGCGGAATCAGTTACATGTTTAGACACAATGTCGCCGTCACTCACGTCGTCGCGTGCAGCGATATCGGTCAAAATTTTGCCACCAGTACGCAACGTCTGGCGGCCCACTGCTTTGGCACCGCTCCACAGGAGTGGGCGGACCCAACGGAAGAGGCTGCCGAAAAAATTGCCGATCCCGTATCCTCGCTGAAGGTAGAGCGGGTCGGAGTAGACGGGACCAATCCCCGGGGTGGTAAGTCCACGTCCTGCCTGATTTAGGTAGTATACTTCCAATGGATGCATCGCTGTAAATGTCCTATTCAAGATAGAGACGCCCCGTTTTACACACTTTACCACTTGTAATTTTTTCGAAAATGAAGCACCATTTTTGTGGGCGTCGTACTGTCCTCGAAGGGGATGTGTAGCCCTTCGGGCGTCAGGAATTCTATTCGAATGTCCTCAAATCTCCGCAGCTCGACAGGCATGTAATACACGTTTCAAAACTCGTGCTGGCATGATAATGATTATGATGATGATGGGAAAACCAATGTCCGCATGCTGCGGACGATGCTCTCGCCCACAAATTGCCGTGATATCAGATTACTGTATATTAGGGCGGGGGTGTCCTCGGGGGTTTGGGAACAAGAAATTTCACACAGCCCCACTTCCCAACTGGAGGTCGAAACCAGGTCCAGGGTCTGAGCCAGTTTGACAGTGAAATCGGCGTGAGTATTCTATTCGTAGATGTCACGCGAGGCGTTGCTAAACAGAGTGACGTAAAAATGGCTAGTAGTCACCATACTGCCTCAGATATTCTACACGCTAGCTGCAGGCACCCAAGAGTCGAAGTCCTGACTGTAACGTCGCCAGCGGACGAGATATTCGCGAATACCGTGTCTGACCCTCTTCTCCAGTATTTTATCCATCTTATAGAAGGTCCGGTCAGTTATTCGTACGGGGGTCAGTTCCTCGCGATAAAACTGGCCGTCAATTGGTGTGCCATTTAAATCCTCTAGTTCATAGACGGCACGCGGCCGACTACCGATTACTTTGGCGTCCTTGAAAATCTCTGTGCTGAAATTCTGTTCGGCAGCCTTTGCAAACCGCATCTTCTCTTTGCTGATGCGAACGTGCTGCGCTGCCCCTGATCTGCCTCCATCCACTTCCATTTCGCAAGCATGTCCAAATCGGTGACTCGCGAGCGCGCCATGCCTGTCGTCGAGTCAACCGTGTCATTGTAGACCTTGACAAATTTCGGTAAGACATCGAAATATCTGTACTATTTTTATACGTAAAATATTTATAGTCTATCGCGAATCGTACGATGCACGCGTTCCACTACAGCACATTTCAAGTCGGGGTTCCTGCACACCTGAAACTGAATGCCTTCGTCCCGTAACATGTCCTGAAAATGCTTATTTAGGAATTCCTTGCACTTATCAGTGCGCACCCATATTGGACGGCGCCGGTCATGGAATATTGACCGAAATGACGAAGCGACAGAAGGTCCGCTCTTTGTCCTTATGGGGATAAGATGTAGATATTTCGAGAATACGTCTATTACCGAAAGAATGTATCTATAATTATCATTATATTTGGCATAGGCCTGTACATCCAGCAGGTCGCATTCCCAAACATCCATTACGTTAGACACTGTATATGGATTACCTGCGAATCGCTTCCTTACAGATCTGTGAAACGTATACGCGTCCCGTTTCTCTAACCATGCTTTGTGGCGTCAGCAGACTTCTTTTTTTCCTCCGCCGTTGCCAGCTTCCGCACAATCGATAATGCCGAAGGCCTGGCAACTTCATAATATAACCTGCTAATAGTTGACATTAATATTTTTTCCACTTACGACGTAACGGTGATTCTACACCGCGTCCCTTCGGTTTCGCAAACAGGGGTGCAATAACTTCGCGAAATTTCTTTCCTCGCGTTGTATTAATGTTATCGCCAGGCTGATATCTAGTCAAATGAGCATTACTCATTATCAATATTTTTTATATGTCCTCCTTGCCTACAAGTTGCGTATTCACATTCTTACGCGTCAATAATTCCCACAGCCCCTCCGAACCTCTAAACACTGTTCCCTTAATTGTTAAATTAGCATCAGGATCTATAAACCCCGGGGAATCACCAATCATTAATTGCTCGCCATCCCTACGGATACCGTATTGTGTGTCGAGAAAACGTCTCGGGGGACTAGCTACTGTTTCTTCTTCTTCTTCCTCCGCGACGTCATCATATCCTTGTTTAGGGGCCTGTGCCGAAGGAAGGGGGAGGGGGACGGCGTTTTCGCCTCGACTTCCAACTGCTTTTCGCTTAGCTCAGGCTCAGGGGAGGAGGAGGAGGAGGAGGAGGAGGAGGGCAGCGCCCTGTAGGGCATCATTCGTCTTAGGAAATCCGAGATAACCTTTGTCCGCGACTTCCGTCTGATATCGGCCTCGCGAATCTTATGGCGCATCTTAAGCCACTCTTCATACGGATGTTGTTTGCGTCTGCTGCTACGTTTCTTACGCTCGCAAGGCAAGGGGCCCCTATGGTAGTGATCGGCTGGGACGATGTACATCTTACGTAACATGTTTATCCGGGCTTAAAAATTAAGCTGTCGATTGTTGGCAGTATAGCGCTCAGTAGGGGGAGCAGAAATCCCCCGCGCTGCACTATGAGCCCTTTCTTGGCAGAGAGCGATACGTGCCCGTCTGCGACCTTGCGAAGCGCTGACTTGTGTTTTTTTTTAACTTACGCGTGTTACAACCCCATAAAGTTACATTCCCATTCAGAACATTCAACGCACATTCACTTCTACAGTTCACGAGTTCCTTGGTACAATTAATTGAGTTCTTTACTTAATCTCGGGTCAGCTGTCTTGATCACGTGAAGAGCGTGGTAATTCGACTTCACACGCTTCATCGCCAACATCGGAGTACACGACTGGATGATATTCTTCCGGGAATATGTTGGTTCGAAACCGCAGACCGTCATTCGTGTCTTGTGTCAAATCTAAGATAAGGTAACCGTGGGGTCGTTGTGTTGCATCCAGGTAGGCGTTATATAACCCGATATTATATTCGGGATACACCTGATTGGCCAAGTACATAAACAGTTTCTTATCTCTGACGTTTTTCAACGCGACCACATAATAGGCATTCAACGATATATCTCTACAGTAGCGGCCCTGATGAAACAGATTTTGCGTAATCAAAATTAATCTGATATTTCTGTGATGGCTGCCTCTCGTAAACATGTCGCACACTTGCTTGGAATAGACGTCATTTAACAAATCGTCTAGGATCACGAGGCGCGGTCTACCGCCACCAACAAAGTTCTCCGGTATGCCCTCGTGATATGTAGTGTTTTGCGGCAACAGCCGACGTTTCGGAACAGCGGTCTTCTCACTGTAACACCAGATAATGCCGCCACCGAATTCGCGTTCGGTGCTGAGGGCGGCGAGTTTCTGTAGCAACCGTATGCAGAATGACGTTTTGCCCGATTTGCTTGGTCCGCTCACTGCACACGAGAACGGATGCCTGAATTTCAGATCATCATCATCACTCATGGATGATCGGAGGTTATTACACGACCCTCTCCCTCCCTTCCCACACGTGATGTTCATTTTCTTTCACTAACACAGGGTATTATGTGATCTTTACCTGTCTTTTTTAAAATATGAGATTCATCCAATGGGTGATGTGATGTACTCATTTTTTAAATGATCTTACCTTACTTCCATTTAATGTGATGTACATATGAATGTATATGCATTAAATATATCTAATATGCATTTCCTATCATTTACAAATGGTTAAAGGACTGATATATTTTACCCTTATGCAATCCCCACATCAGTTTTCCTTACGTTCACCTGCGCGAACGTGAAACAATGCGCATGCCTCAGCTACTTCCGATTACCGAGTCGCGACATACTGCCCGAGCATTGCAGCTTACGTCATGCGACAAACACGCAGGGGTGACCATCTCTCCTACTTCCACACTTTCAAGGATCTATCCAGACGGAGCCTCGTGCCTCCACTTACCCATCCTCACGATGGCTCAAATCCGCCTTGCACTCCATCTCTGGCGTTAACGGCGAGTTGGCTACGGAGGCGAGCGAAGCTAAATACAGAGTCAAGCCAGCACTGTACTTACGACCTCCGAACTCAATCCCTTCTTCCACTAGTGCCTACGGAAGAACCCCTCACCAAACTGTACGGGGGCCTGCCTTCACTTTTTAATATTGTGTTCAAGAACGAGCAGTGCGCGGAACGCATTTAGGTCCTCCTTGCATTCCACCCTTCCATCAGCGTATAGGGCTGGCTATGGAGGGGAACCGCAGCTACCACACTGTACAGGGGCGCCCGCCTTTCTTTTTTAATATAATCGCTCAAGAGCAAGCAGTGCGCGGGACGCATTTAGGTCTCTCTCGCACTCAACCCGCACCTCTACCAGTCTGTATGGAGGCCACGCTACAAACTGCCTTACTTTTTAATATTGTGCGCTGAAGAACGAGCAGTGTGCGGGACGCATTTAGATCTCTCTTGCATTCAACCCACACCTCTACCAGTCTGCACGGAGGCCACGCCACCAAACTGTACGGGGGCTGCCACCCTGAAGAAGGACCTAGTCGAAACATTTGGCGTAGGGGGCGACGGAGGAACCTCCACCAGACTGGACGGGGGCACAATACCAAACTGTACGGGCTGCCACACTGAAGAAGGCAGCAAAAAGCAATTCGAAAGCCGATCCTTCTTAATAATGTGGGCTATGGCTGCCTGGTTACTACTCACGTACCTACCAGTGAAGTAACCGCCTGATTCAATTATTTGCAGGTTAAGGTTTGTTCTGTGACTATCATTCCAATTTAAGGGCTCTCGGTCACGTGGATGGGAAATACGGTTAGCTATCTCAAGCTATGAATCTGTTTAATGACGTCTGTTAAAATGGGGTGCATACTTAGCTTTTAACACAAAGTGTGCCAATCGTTCATGTTGATGTATTAAATAAGACACAGTTTAAATATTTTGAAGCTATAATAACGAATCAAAAACAACATTCAGAGACAAACTGACATCAGATTAAATTTCTGGAATTAAGTTCAGAACTACCGCCTTGAAGTCTCACACTTAAAATCGTAAAAATTAAAGTACAAAAGCACGTTACCGTTTATTCTGAACCAAAAACAACACACTACCAAAATGAATGTGGGCGCGAACCAATTTGTTTCACTCTCTAGACAGAACAGTTTGGTCTGTGCTCATTATTTACTGAAGTACTTTGTAGGTTTTCAAATGCTCATAACAACTGTTTTCTACGTGCAAGACACTTAGTTTCTCACCAAATAAAATACAGGAGCATATCGACAGCGTCTGACAGCAGCATGCCAGCAGGAATACAGAGTGTATCTCTAGTCATTTCCGCGAGCATGGGTGAATACGTGCTCGGTTAGGCAAGGCGAGTCAACCGCATATTCGGTCTTCTTGCGGTAAGCTGGAACTCGAGACGCTAGCCCAGTTGTGGGCTCTCCCGCATACAGAAAGCCAGTCCGTGTAAGATGAGTTTTCTGCTGAACCAAGCGTGTCCATTTGCAATACTTCTGCAAAGCAAATATGTGTCATGGGAAAAAATGTTGCCGAAACTTTCGTTAAAAAAATTACCCAGCGTCAACAGTGCTCTGTAGAACAGTAAACAGCATACTTGTTATTTACTATAGACGTATGACTAGGGACCACTTGGGAGACCCAGGCGTAGATGGGAGGATATTAATATGGATCTTCAGGAAGTGGAATGTGGGGGCATGGACTGCATCGAGCTGGCTCAGGATAGGGAAAGGTGGCGGGCACTTGTGAATGCGATAATGAGCCTTCGGGTTTCATAACATGCGGAGAATTTCTTGACTAGCTGAAAACCGGTTAGATTCTCAAGAAGGATTCCGCTAAATGGAGTAAGTAAGTATGACTAGGAGACCCAATAAACAAACAAAGTCAAATATCTAAACAGAATACCATAAGTAATTATCAAAATTCGTTCTGAATCTGCCTCTTGAAACTTAGACTGACAACGTTGCTGGATTCCTAATCTATCCTTGGACAAAAGTAGAAAAAGATATAAACAGCGACCTGACGTTCGAGGCTCATTGTCTGTATTACGAAACTTAAAAAAAAAAATGTGTGCTGCGAGATTTGCTTTGCGATACAGCTTTCCCTCGTACCAGAAATAGTAAGATTGGAAATTGAAAGTTGACTCATTCACTATCCAATGTATCTACAACCACGTTTAATATCGATTAAATAATGAACAGTACGACATTCAAGGTGAAATTTATTCATATAATAAACAATTATTTCCAAATACAACTCACAGACTACTTATCTGCATACAGGTCTATTATTATTATTATTATTGTGTAGCATCCTTTCGTTAAAATCATATTAATTACGAGAAGCACCGATTCTGCGTACATTACATCTGTCAAAAATAATCACGAAGTTCCACACCGTCGCCCTGTAAGTAACCGTTGACTCACAAACAATAATTTAAACATACATATAGGTACGTTCATTGTCTAGCCCTGTAGGTGCACCAGGTTTCACGTGCCTAATTGTAACATACAGATATTTGACAAAGGTTGTACATGAGTAATACCAGCAGCATATTAACGTATCTGAATTTACATTTTCAAACGTATTGGTTTTTATTTCTCGCGCGCGAATTACGTTCATGTGGGTACTAGTTTTTTGTCAGTTGCGTATTAGGATTAGTGGTTTCACATGAAAAAGGAAAAAGTTTCTTCCGAAGAGCAATGTGATGTTTTAACTATTTTTATGACAAATGGAAACAATTCTTATAAATCCTTCTCATATTATTCACATGCTTAGTTCCAGAAGTTCATAAGCTGCCGTCTTCAAACTAAAAGCTTAAAAAATGTTCGATTGACACCCACGTTGTTACTGCACGTTCTACGAAAATATTACTTCAACACAAGAATGCCCCGGGGCGTCGTCCAGCACCACAATATTCATACAAAGTATCATGGTTTCTTGATTCAAGAAATTTCAATGGCAGACACGCACACATAGCACGGTGACTTTACGACATATTACACATAGCCTGACTTGGACCGATACTATAGGCGGAATTTATTACATTCAATACACCATGCGAAACCCCTAAAGATAGCAGAAATTAATTGAAATTATCTTGTTATATATTAATATACCCTAGCGGACCGCAGCGTAGGCAAGACTACTGATATCAGAAGAAATGATGTGCCAACCAACTACTGACCTTCCAAACGTAAAAATAGCACCTACGTGCTTTTGTGGAAAGTATGTAATAAATATTGGTTTATTCCGCTCGCTTTGGCAAGCCAGTCCAAAAGCCTACAATGAACTTTAATTCGCTAAATCAGAAGAGCTGTGTCTCTGTCACATAAACAAGTAGGTTATTCGTGGAGGTGTGTGAAGGTAAAGCTTGTCCGTCTGTTTGTGGCACAGGATCACAGCTCAAACAGTTCGACAAACCTCTACTACAAGTTGTGGGGCAATTCCAATTGTCAGATAAATAAAGCAAAAGTTAAAAAAAAAAAAGGCCACAAACTGTCTCGTTGTACCCGATAAGCAGTGTCATACATTTTCCTGAAATACAATAGGGAGAATTGTGGTTCTCAAGCACACTAATTCTTAATAAAAACTAGTTTGTCTAAATCATAATGGACTTGACCATACAGAATAATAACTTCACACATATTTTTTTGAAATTCGATAAGGCAAAATTTCGCTACTTTTTATTTCATTATCCCAGTTTTTAAGAAAGTTAATCGACTTCAAAGAACTCGTTGGTAACATTGTGTAGTCAGTAACAGAACACAACATCTCCAGGCTTAGGAATGAGCTAAAGCGCCTGCGATCTGTTGTCCAGGAAGATACACTACAATAGTTGAAAAACGAAGTTTTCAGGGACATAAATAGGTGTGCAAGGGACACAGTTGGTACAATGTTTATAAAATTACATACCGTAGAACTGCATGAACTATACTGCTCACCTAGCACTAGCAGAATGAAGAAACCTAGGCTACATCAGCCTGAAATGTAGCTAGAACGGGAGCACAGCAAGGAATATTCATGGGGTAACCTTCTGAAACGCAGCCAATTTCAAGAAAGAAATTTTACCAATAATGAGGATTTTCCGAAAATTATTTTTAAGGACGGCAGGTGAATGGAATGGCACTGGCTACGGATCATGACCACTTCCAGGCTTTGGGTATGGCGGGGTTGAAACTTCAGATTCCGCTGTGGCAGTTAACCTGACATGGTATCATTAAGAGGCTTAATCCGATGTTGTTTTATAACGAAACCTGACGTCCTTAACAGACCGCACGTGCACATTCTCAGAACGGTGATGTGCGTACAAAGATTTTGTTATAAAACTGCTCGGTGTATAACAACTTCTGTGGTCACCGAGTCAATGGATTAGTGCTAAGAATTCACTGAATGTCTCCGGAAACACATTTTAGTCTAATTTTTCTCCAGTTTTTAAAATATACCTCCCCTGGTAACCCCAAAATGTGCCTTTCCGTTTCCAATGTCCGACCTTTCTGTTTCTTGCCTCTTACCGCGAAAGCATACATCCAACATTATATTCAGGATGGGCGGTAGCCAAAATTGTTACCAGCAAGGTGCGAAAATGCAGTCAAGTTTCTGGACACGATTTGAAATTTCATTCAGAATATATGCCAAGATTTTCTCAATTTATAACAGCTCTGTTATTTATGAAGGCAAACCTGCCCAAGTGCTAACATTTTTGATTCGTATTCGAAATATGTTTGCTTCGAACTTCGGTCGGGACGCCGACCATGCTGAATAGGAAGTTTCCCCCAGGGCCTCCAGGCCAATTTCGATATGGTAATTTAACCATTACACTACAAGCGTGGAGAATATGGTGAATTCCAAACAGTGCCAGCAAATGGTAGTTGGGGTTTAATTCGGCGTTCAAAGGCTAAATCGGGCAAAGAGAGCTGCCATTGACACACATTCGACTCGCATATCGTCATTACATCATTCGACCCCAATGACATAGTGACAGCGTCGAAAAATTAGCTACAAATTTAAACTTTAAATTACAAATGGAAAATATTGCCCCTGCATAAGACTTTAAATAATAAATTAATTAGTGCATGAATACACACACACACACAACATTCACAAACACAACACACACAGACACAAAACAGACACAACAAACACACACTCCGACACACATACCCCACACACCACACACACACACAAACACACACACACACAACATACAAACCCCCACACACACCACAAACACATCACACACACACACACAAAACACACACACACACCTAGACCACCTCACACACACAACACACACACAGGCTGATACACACACTCCGCCACACAAACCACACACAAACACACACAAAAACCACACACACACACACAAACCACACACCATAGACTTACAAACACACAAAGACAAACACACAACACAAACACAAAACACACACTCACACACACGACACACAAAACACACAAAAACACAAAAACACGCTCACCACACACAAACACACACAAACAACAAGCACAAACCACACAAACACGAAACACCCACACACACACACACACACACACACACACACACACACCCACCCACACTCACACACCCACACACACACATCACACACACACACAAAGCACACACCACACATACACAAAACACACAAACACACCACACATAAACACTAAATATACCACACACACAGACCACACCCACACATCACAAACACCAAAGACACACACAAAAACCACAGACACACAGACACACACACACAAAAACCACACACACACACACACACAACGCACACAACACAGACACACAGAGACACATACACACACACAACGCACACAACACACACACACGCAGACACACACAACACACAAGGCAGTGTTGTTGAAAAAATCATGTGGAAGTAGTTTTTTCACATCAGCATCTTTTTTATTCTTCTCTTAATGTCGCTAAACGATATACTTTGGCAGTATTTTCATGTGATAGCAAAGCCAAGAACAAATAACAACGAACGTAGCACTTTCCTGTTATTTCTTCTTTAAAGGTACACAAGCTAGGCCCAGTAGATTAACATTATTCTGTCAAAAAAGCAACCGCATTCCAGTCGAAAAAGAACACTTCACGTAGTAGTTAAAAATGAAAATGTTCTCACAAGAAAATATTTGGAACTTGTTCATCGCAATAGTTTGCAGGCCAGCTTTTACACTTCAAAGGCCATTACGATCAACATACTGAAATCTGGAGACTCCTTGTACACAAGATAATCTTCTTTGCACCTTGCAACCACAGTACTGCTTTCATGCCAATTCTTGTCAACAAACGCATAATTAATTGTGCGTGACGCCACATGAACAACTGCTGTTAACAGTGATACCAACAGACAAATAATTTTTTATGCTCATTTGGAATATGAAAGCCTTCAGCCAGTAATAAAAATTTAATAGGCAAAAATCATATAGTTTCACTTCGCTGGCATCTGCTAAGTTCATACAGCGTCGATGGGGATGGAGCATTGGTAGAATGATATTGATAGGACAAAACAGATATACTCGGAGCAAAGCGTGTTACAGTGCCACTCTGTCCACCACAAATCCAACATGGACTGGCCTGGGATCGAAACCGGGCCTCCACAATGAAAGGCTGGAATGATTTCTGTCCTTAAGGTTTTATTCATGTATTCAACACCAGAAATAACATTCAACTCTAAGTCGATGAAGTGCTGCCAAATTTGTATGAATGTGTTGGATATCACACCCCTAAACTTGCCACGTATCATTCCGTCTGAAGTCAAATCACACAAAATTCACGGACGGCATACAGTGAACAAACACGGGCTATCCGCAGTGTCAGTCAGACTTCAGATGCTTAATTGGTCTTTTAACACTTTCCACATACATATTTGAAACATATTTCACATTTTTCAGTTGTTTTGTTGCGTTTACACATACCTACTTGACACTGATGCGTTTGCATGCTTTTTTTTTTGTCCTGCGACTGCTCTTCTTCGTTGTGTTTTGGAACCATAGATTCACGTTTCTCTTTGTATACCTCCCGTAATTCCTCATTAAGCTGAAGGAGAAAGTCATGCCTGGTCATTTCTTCCCCTGTTACACCCCTGTAAATGATCCATGCATTGATCGCTGCAAGATCCAATATGCTATAGAAGACATGGACAGGCCACCGACGTGCTGCTGCTCTTGTACTGTATCTGCGGGCCATTTGGTCAAGAATATCGACTGCACACTTTGTTTTGTTGTAGAACTGCACAGTCTCAGGGAACTTTTAGCGATTTGTTTCAATGTCTATTGTACTGTGTAACGTACTCAGAAGAAGTACATTCTTGTTGACTTTTCCGTGATAGACTGTCAAGGTAGCACCGTCACCATTTCTTAGCAGCGTGGTTTCATG
>Ga0131853_10009186_pt1 | contig 18061 bp, 7 predicted proteins | sample TergutLab28metaG_FD_92764 | JGI IMG/M metagenome (GOLD analysis project Ga0131853, IMG submission 92764) | Labiotermes labralis P1 segment gut microbial communities from Petit-Saut dam, French Guiana - Lab288 P1 (version 2) (version 2) | ecosystem: Host-associated > Arthropoda: Insects >... | reverse complement strand
CAGGGAAGTGAGTGGCTGGTGCCTCAAGTTGCACTGCTGCACACCTGGGCTGGTGAGGACCAGTGCAGGGTCAACCCCTTACAAAGGTACTACCTCTCCCATACCCATTGAGCCCTTATTATTTTTATTATTATTATTATTATTATGCTTTAAAAAAGAGCAAAATACCTTCTCTGAAAATTGAGCGTGTTATGAGCATGGAATATTGATAGTTCAGTTTGGACCAAAGAGACAGTAACATCACGTGGGCCAAAAGTACATAATGGACAATCGTACAGTCGCTATTTGCACCAAATACTGTGAGGGCGATAAAAAAGGAGACAGGAAAGACGACAGGCGTTATCAGACCCTGAAGATAAACTTTAGAAAAGAGATTTGGAAGACACGTGCGAAGATGGATGGATAAACGAGAATTCAGGCTTGTGCCGAGAAGTAGAAGAGAACTGCGCTCTACTGGATTATTACGCAGCGATTAGTGGTAATTTCTTAACGACGTTGCGGGACAACTTATCAGTCCCAACTTCCTGACCCCTGAAGATGGGACCGATAGTTTGTACTGAAACGTAGGTAAGAAATAACCACTAATCGCTGCGTAATAATCCAGAAGAGCGCAGTTCTCATAGATGGATAATATTACACGGGGTCTTTAGAAAATACGAAGTGACTTGGTGTAATCTGGCTATTGGCAGGAATAAGTGGTGGACTTCGGTGAACAGGGTAATGAGTTTTCCCTTTTCCATTGAATGTGGAAAATTCCCTACGTAAACGATCGTGCACTTCATGGAATAACTATAAATACTGCTCGAATTAGATTTGCAAAATATGAAAACTTTCAGCTCTAGCTGTGATTTCCACAAATAAAATCGTCGTTTGTCACCTCTAAAATCCTACGCCGTTTGCGTCTCGATTTCACTTCACACCTAAGATACAAACCTCATTAGACCTATATAGAACAACGCGTGCTGTCAGATAAAGGAAATTTTTTTGTGAAAAAATCTGAAATTTGAATACTAACTGACGCTTAGGCACATCAACTTACCGTTTATTCCTGCCATCATTTTGTCTGTTCGTAACTATTGGCAACAACAAAAAATTTCATATTAAAATAACAAGACGTGGTAGATACAAATAAGCGTCATTACCTCAGGATATATGGGAAAACAGCGTGCAAATAAGAGATCTGGATATTTTTACTTCGAAGCGTGATTTCTCAAATGTAGAAATTGCAAGGTTATATGGTGACGCGAAAAAGTAATAAAGCTTATAGGCAAAAGACGAGAAGGCCAGTAGAGAATTGTGTGCGAATTTCTTAATCAATAAAACTACAAAAAGAACGATAAAATTAAAATAAAAAAATGTGTTCTCTATAAAAGTGTTTGCGATTCGATCAAAATACTTTCATTTTCCAGTAATTCCCACAAAGATATACCCTGCAAAAACTTGATTCAATGTGACAATACTGTAAATGAATAGAGGATTTCAAAGAAATTCTGGTACAAATGAACTGTCTCTCCTGCAGTCTGAATAGAGATAAACCACCTTCCATAAAATCATAAAAACACATGTCTCCAAAAGCGGGTCGAAAGACAATTCGTATTTCTGCACACCCAACAAAGGCCGGTGTAGCCCATAAGGAAGGGCATTTAAAGTAACGGTGTTAGAAACCACAGAAATGAAATTTCTTAATGTTGCTGTCAATTGAAATAATAGTTATTAAAGTTCAACCCTTATCCTGCTAACGCGGGGAATATGATGAGCTCCTAATAATGCCAGCAGTTGGCGGGATTTAACTCGGGTGTTCATCATCACTATCATCGTGTTACTGAAGGGTTAGGCGTGTTTCCTGTTCCTTGATCTTCAAGATGAAGTTGGTCCCTCCATCTCTTCCTCGGTCGTCCTATGTTCCTTCCTCCTTTTGGTTTATATTGTACTGCTTGTTTTGTTATTCTATTTGTGTCCATCCTCTGTACATGTTGTAGCCACTTTTTCTGGTACTGTTTTATTTCCTTTACTGTGTTCTCTGCTCCCGTTTTTTTGCCTAATACATTGATTCTTTTCTTTATCTAGTTTTGTTATTCCGAGTAAGTGTCTCAAAAATTTCATCTGTGCTGCTTGTAAACGTTTTTCCTCTCTTTTCTTCAGTACCCAAGCTTCACTTCCAAATTTCAATGCTGCTTTAGCTGTAATGTTGTGAATTCTTAACTTTGTTTCTTTGTTCAGTTGTTTTCCAAAATGTCTCTTTATAGCTCCGTTTATTTTGTTATATGTTTGCAATTTATCTTCTAAATCACTTCCGTATTCTGTGTTTAAAGGGCCAATTTTAATATAAGACAATATTTTATCTACTGTGCAACAGATTATACATAAATTTTGGTTCAGTCTCCCCTTTAAATTTATATTTAAAATTTATTATCATGTTACATTCCATAACAGGCTAATAATAAATTGCAACAGCTTAATTTGTTACAAATTATGTTATAAATGACTCAGGGGTGAATAATCCTGAGTGAAGGGCCGTAACGAATTCTTAAAACTGTTTGATGCTCTGAACGTACCAAATTCAAAACTCTTCCCAGAGACCAGTTATGCAAAAAAAAAAAAAAAAAAATTAACTTTTATTGCTCTCTCCAAACAATTCATTGGATGGTACCTTAATACAAACCACGCCCGCTTCCTTCGTAAATTTAAAACTGTATTACCAGTTCTGTTGAAAACGGTATAAGAGTAAAAACAATAAACAAACTAATAAGGGGAGAATTTATTTTGTGTTGGTTAATATTTTATTTGTGGGCCCAGTAGCTCAGCCGGCATAGCGACTGACTACGGCCTGGACGGTCCGGGATCGAATCCTTGTGGGGACGAGATTTTCCGCCCGTCCAGACCGGCCCTGGGGCCAACCCAGCCTCCTGTACAATGGGTACCGGGTCTTTCCCAAGGGTAGAGGCGGCACGGAGCGTGGGGCTGACCCCCCAACCCCATCTAGTGCCGAGGTCCTAGAAAGAGTAGATCTATAGCTCTACTCACCCTAAGGGCCTTCGTGGCCTAAAAAAAAAGGCAAAACCTACCTACCTAATAATTTATTTCTGTTTCTGAATGAAAATTCTGAATACTAAGTACACAGCTGCCCGTCTATTTAAAGTACACATCTGTCTCATGAATACCTCGTCGTACGAAGGGAAGCATTAACGGGGATCAGCTGGTTAGATTACAGACTGCACTGCCCAAAATACTGCAAACAAATCCAAATAATGCAGACGAGTTAATGCTACATATTCCTGTTCCGGGCTGATATTCTGGTAGGCAGACTGCCGAAAACGGGATTTTCTAGTGGCTCTACGTAGCACACTAAATAAGTGCCAACATAAACGTCCTACGTCAGCCTACGCCATGACCACGTTGGCATCTGTTCTAATTCGTTACTGAATATCGCCCAAATCTTCATTACTGCATGTACAAATTAGTAACTATTGAGAGTGTTGCTAAGTAAATGAAATTATTAAGAATTTGTTTTCAGTGTCACTGAATCTGCCCTTTGTCCAGTGTCTTAGCATTGCGAACAGAATATTGTGCATGGTGCAGTGGGTGTGTTTCAATTTTCTGGTGAAACTTAGATGATAAATGAAGTCGAGAAAAACCAATTTGCAATATTTCATTTTCCATAGAATAGGGTGCTGAGGAGAATATTTGGGACCAACTGGGACACGGTAACAGGGAAATGGAGAAAACTACATAATGAGGAGCTTAATGATCTGTATTCCTTACCCAGTATTGTTCGAGTGATTAAATCGAGAAGAATGAGGTAGGCGGGGCATGTAGCACGTATGAGTTGTCTACAGGATTTTGGTGGGGAAACGTGAAGGGAACAGGCCACTTGGAAGACCCACGCGTAGATGGCAAAATAATATTAAGATCGATCTTCATGAAGTGGTATGTGAGGCATGGACTCGATCGATGTGCCTCAGGATAGGGACAGGTGACGGGCACTTGTAAATGCGGTAAAGACCAATCGGTTTCCATATAATGACGGGAATTTCCTGACTAGCTGAGAACCTGTTAGTTTCTACAGAAAGACTCTGCTCCTTGGAGTAAGTAAGTAAGTAAGTAAGCCCAAGTAATTTTTCATTTCATAATCAGAAACTTTTTAAATCTCAAACCCGAAATATTTATGGTATAGACGTTTTTCATTCTCAGTTCAGACTGCAGTGAATTTATGTACAGTCCCTTCCAGATGAGCTTAACATTCTCTAATGTTTCTGTACATACATGTTCCTTCATTCTACATTTTGTAGAAAAGAAGGTCAAAGTCAAAACATACTTAATTAATATGAGTAACTGGAGACTGAAAAATGTAAGTACGAAATAACACGAAAGTTTTTAACACATTTTGTGCAACAGAATTGCTCACAGTTGCGTCTTGTGTGACCGACATGTCTTGCATTTCGCAACTTTAAGCAACGCCTTTTCTAAGAGAGAAGGAGAAAAGTAAGACGTTCCTAATTAAGTAAATGTAGCTGTTCGGCGCCTGCAGAAATCCAGTAACAGAGATTTTAACACTTGTCACGTAACGTGGAACTGTTTCTCGGGAGAGAAAAGTCTCCTACTTCAAACAGAAAGTTGCAGTAAACATGCAAAAGTCTGCAGAAATACTGAATTTATGTAAGAGGAATGACGAAATTATCTAAGAAAACTTTTGCAGAAAAAATATTTTGGGTGTCAAACGTGGGTAATAGTATTAGTATATCTATACTGAGGCCACGGAAGGAATAATCACTGATCGACATCTCCACACCACCAACTTTTTCTTTTGTTATCTCCCAGAATGTTGCAATCTGTCCGAAGACATTCAGCAATCGTATTGACAGTCACTACTAAAGGCATGTAGGAAATACAGTGATACATGTCCTATTTAAGTGCTATCACAAATGATTGGGTATGGTATCTGGGCATGTTAGAGAGTATAGTTAAATCTAATTTTTACGTTTTGTTGACTGTGTATCCTAATATAATGATAGTATTATTTTTAACAACTTGATGTAAAAATTCTTTATTTTAATACATTTATTACATTACTCTACATGTTTCGAGCAATATTGTGCTCATCTTCAGGAGGACAATTGTGTTAGTACAGCATCTGGTATCGTCACTCTCTTTAGGTGACTGTTCAGCACACAGGTTACGAGAGTCCTCTCGTAACCTGTGTGCTGAACAGTCACCTAAAGAGAGTGACGATACCAGAGACTGTGTTAAAACAATTGTCCCCCTGAAGATGAGCACAGTAGTGCTCGAAACATGTAGAGGAATGTAATAAATGTATTAAAATAAAGAATTTATGTATCAAGTTGGTAAAAAAAAGACCATCATTAGTTAAATGTAATTGCTACATCTGCAGAGTAATACAGCTTAAGCCTACGATTGTAATTTGGTCTTTGAAATAGAGATTTTGTCAGCTTGTTGGGATGATCGTTAAGCCTTTGCCGTTAGGTGACACTGCAGTTACGAACTTCTTGTCTAACCGACAACACTTGTAAGTCACGTATTGTCACCGCATTCGGCACAAACCACGGTGCATACGTAATTATCCAACCACCAACATTGACAGTGATAGGTTTCGCTAGAAAGAGGCCTTTTGGGCTTGTTGACATAAGCCTAAGGGAGCCGTAAAGTCGCCGCAACCCCGCCAAAATTCATGGGAATTCTTTCAGTATTTTCACTGCGGACACCTCTTACAGAACTCCATCAAAGTAACTGTTAACACTAGCAAATAAACGAGAAACTTTTGAACTGTTTCTTACCACGGTTAATTGCTTTACGTAACGTAGCAAGAGAACAAGTTGTGGAGGGTACACAAACGCAACGACGTACGATGACAAATGTACACAAAAGTAATAACACAAGTTGCGGACTGCACACAGATGTCTTCAAGAAGTAGAGCCTCTTCTTTTCCTGCTTCACGTGAAGCAACTAGATCAGCGATGTGCAAAATGTAGCCCGCAGGCTACGTGCGGTCCTTCTACATTTTCTATCAGTTCCGCGATACAATTTCAGAAATAAGAAGGACAAAGATATTAAATTAGTCGAATAATTATTTTGTCCGAGTTCACAGAAAATTATTCCTCTTTTATAACTTGTACTATTATTGATATTACAAAAACTATTGCTTACCAAAATGTAAATTAAAATCATTAGCGCGCTATTCGACTTCGTTGCTTATGGTTTTAGGAAAGGGAAAGTGCCTACATGTAAGCGGGCTTGCTTGACATCATCACTTTTGTCTCGAATTGATTTTGTCGTAGGAGTCTTTGCCTGTCTCGTTTCTAGATTTTTCAACATCTTAAGACTGTTTTGGAACAGCCCGTTACAGCGCACACTGAAGTACGGATTAATTTTATGTTTTATGCTTTTAATCCACTTTTTAAAGATATGTTTCCAATAGACCCAAGTTTTACCGCCCCTTGTATTGGCACTATTGACCATTGTATATCTTTTTTTTTTCCTGAGGCGCTGCGGCCCAACGCGGGCCATGGCTTCCTCATTCTTGAGGTTTCTAGATCACACACAACAATGCATCACAGTCGGCAGTATCCTCTGGATGAGTGATCAGCTCGTCGCTGAGACCTCCACCTGACAACACACAACACTCACAACAGACAAACATCCACGCCCCCGGTGGAATTCGAACCCACGATCTCAGCAGGCGAACGGCCGCAGACCTACACCTTAGACCGCGCGGCCGCTGGGGCCGGCAGTGTATCATTACTGATACGTAAATAAACACAGGAATTAGTTATAATGTGGGTCGCAGGCTCATTACTATTGATTTGGCCCTCGTGACCAAATGTTGCTCGTTATTGGTCTAGACTCCACCATCTCTGGGATACAGAGGTTACTGAGAGCGAAAGCTATTATTCGGTCTCAAGGTAATGTACAATGAATTCATGTTCAGCGGAATGGTTCAAAAATAAGATTCACACCCCCCAAAAAATGCGAAAGTCCATTCCACCAATGAAATGTAAAATAAGGGCTAGCATTGCGAGCCCATTCAAGGCCACAGTACCAAGAGTCTCAACCCTTGTATTCAGACCTTACACAAATATCCAAATACGAGGAAAGTAGAGCCGGCCAGAGAGACGTGGAAGCTCTGGGCAGTCTAATAATTTGTTTCCCTTGCAAACCCACATTCAGGACAGAGCTGACGAAGATTATGGAGTGTTCTTACCCAAACTGTCGATAATTTTCGGCGAAATTCTTTCGCGTTTGGAAACCTAAGTTAACTAGCACCATGTTCCGATTATTCCAGTGACGTCTTAGCGTCCCTTGTATGTTTGCGCCCCAGGCAGCTACCCGGCTGGCCTGCCCACTATTCCGGTCCTGGCGAAGTGTCTTCCTACCATTCCGCAAAGTTCCATGTTCGTCATCTATGGAGCAGTATCGTTTTATCACACAGTTTCCAAACCCACGACACAGACTATTTCAGAAGGATGAGCAGGGACTATGAAGGAAGAGAATGGGCTTAACTCGAGAACAGCTCCGCGGCGGTATAGTTCTTGTGTACAGTAATAATTCCCTCAGAGAAAATTTGAAGCCTGTCATGGAATTTAAATCTTTATTTCCGCATTCACACAAGGTCACATCTTGTCATTATAATAAGCGATACAAAATTCGGTCCGCACTTTATCACCCTATTCCTTTAATTTATTATTGTCTTTCCATCCTTACTCATGTCTCCCAATGGTCTCTTCTTTCAGGTTTCACCACCAAACGTTTGTACGTATTCCTCACCTCTATTACGTGTGTTTCATCCGCACTAATTTAAATTTAATCAGTTTTAATAATATTTGTTGTGCTAATTTTAAAGTTTCCCATTATACAATTTTCTCCAGCAGTCTGTCACTTCTATGTTTTAAATTTTTGTACTAATAGCAAATATACTTCACGTGTTTTTACTCATACCTATTAAAATTTTATAATGCGATGGGAATAAGTGTAAATGAGTATCATAATTTTCACGTAAAGGCATAAAATTTATTGAGACGAGATTTAATAATTAATCCTTTATTTTAAGTAAGTATTCCTACATTTGATCATTTTAATCCCAAATTAGCAGATGAATTTCTAATACCAAATATTATTAAAACTGAAGGAACGAGTGGCACATTCCTACAAATCCAGCAAATTTATTCGGCTATAATTACCTGGTACAGCTCCTTGTAATTCGAGTTCAGAAATCGAAAATATAAATTAAGTTACTCATTTCTTTACTCTGTGTTTTTTTTAATTTAATATGGCTACTAGTAGCTCAGAGAACATAGTGTCGACTGTTGGAGAGAATTGTGAATATTGAAAAGGAGGGGTCTGGAAGGGTGCGGTGTAGCCCAAAATGAAATACTACCTCGGGATTATCTTGTAAGAACTGAAGGAAATCATGAGAAGTGTTTGGCAGAGTAGAAGTAGGAATCCGGCAGAGGTATGAAAGAGGGACCCCCATAATACAAAAAAAAGGGAGTGCCATACATTCGAAAACAACGTTTAGTGCGGCGATATTTAAAGTACACGCTTCATGCCCCATGCAAACCTATGTAATGCCTTCTGACTCACTACGCTTACTCATACATCCCACACTTAGGTTAAATTTTATGGCTGCTATTAGTGGGATCAATAGCTAAACAGTCCGCCATGATGACGGCGAAATTAGAAGGTTACAGTCAGAACTGAGTAGTGAGTTTGCTTACGGTATTCTTGTTAGAGGCAATAGGATTCTTTGTTAAAAAAAACAGTAGCATGAAAGATCAAGTGTTACGACCTGGACACTAAATATTTGATCCTGAACTAATCTCATGCAGACATGAAAGCGTAATTTTGTACTGTATTCCAGAAGCGACTTGAGCGAACAATTTCGCTGGAATAACAGTGAAATTCACTTGTTTACAATGCACTTGGAATCTAATAGAAATCAAACACAAGAATAATTCAAGATTTTCTCCCGCTGACTTAAGGAATAGCAAAGCAGATATAAAGCCTTCTCGTGGCTTTTAGAAGAAGTTAAAGTCAACGTGTGTGTGCGCGGGTTTATTGCATCTTAGCGCAACTTCAAAGGGAAATAACTTTCAGTGTCATTAAGCCTGATGACTTGTTCCAGATGTAACCCAGAACACAAAACCTTGTTTATAAAACTACCACTACAGATAATGGACTTTGTGTCATTGCTACGTACGTGAATCAGTATAGGTTCCGGGTACAAACTATATGCCAGTTTCAGGATAAGCTAAGCTTAACATCCCTGTTAACGAGACTAAATTGGCAGAGAATTAATCAATACAATATTTTGTTCAGATATTATTATACGTATTTGACGTTCAGGCGACATGCATCGTGATAATTTCTTATAATAAAACAAACTCGCAAGCTGTCAGCAAACCTGTGCGACATACAACATTGTTGTGTGTACAGTGAAAAACACCCGACGATGGACAGTTCTTCTGTCCGAAACATGTGGAGTATTATTTCCAAAAATAAATTTGAGAAATTAATGCATCTAGTTTGTTTTATTATAAGAAATTGTTATGCGTATCAATGCAGCTAATGTCTTGAATTATAAAGGAACTTCCGATGGGCGGGGCTTTTTTGGCAATTATGCGGGAGAAGAGAAAAGTCTCCGGGGAATTGATGCGGTAAACTGAAGAAAATAAACAAACAGGAAGGTCTAAGTTTAGATGGGAGGATAATATTAAAATGGATTTTCCCAGAAAAAGGATGGGAGGGACAGGACTGTAGTAACTTGGCTCAGGATAATGAAGTGAAACGTACACGTGTACGCAAGGAAATAGACTTTCGGGGTTCCATAAGATTCGGAGAATTTTTTTTCACTAGTTGAGAACCTCTTAGCTTCTCAAGAAATGTTGTGCGCATGAAGTTCAGCTCGGTTCTTGAAATATGTGTTATCTTTCACCAACTTAAGAAAAACGCCTTGTGTTTAAGCACCAAGACATGCAGGCATGCGCACAAGTAAAAGTAAAGTTCCACTTACTCCTATCTCTGGCCTACCTACATGTGAGTGGTCTGATTCAAGCTTCGACCGCTTTAGTAATGCGGCAAAATCTAGTTGCTTCTGGACGAATCTCGTCTGCGTTGGAAATTAAACACACTGCTTAACTCTGCATTTCTGAATATTTGACATTCATAATAATCTTAACCCCTAAGAAGGGCACCTTGACAAATAGAAAGTGAGCATAGAAATTACAGTTTCTTCTTTCATGATTTTCATCTCACTTTGAATATGTCTGTTAAATTTATTCATATGTAAACATAAAGACCTACTGCCTAATTTCCTACAATTTTAGATCCACTAACATCATTGCAGTGGGCCCGGTAGCTCAGTCGGTATAGCGACTGGCTACGGTCTGGACGGTCCGGGGATCAAATCCCGGTGGTGGCGTGATTTTCCGCCCGTCTAGACCGGCTCTTGGGCCCACCCAGGCTCCTGTAAAATGGGTACCGGGTCTTTCCAGGGGGTAAAGAGCGGCCGGGGAGTGACGTTGACCCCTCACTCTCTTCTAGTGCCGTGGTCAAAAAAGAGTAGAGCTATACCCCTACTCTCCTTATGGGCCGTACGGTCTGTACAGAGCTTCAGTGCCTGTACAAGGGCGCAATTTGCCTTTAATTTTAACATCATTGCCAAAGTGGGAAATTTTGAGGCGAAGGTGGCATAGCTGTTTCTTCTTTCAGTGTCGTCAGATAACACAGGAAGAGCATTAAGTTTCTGTAAATGTGTGCATGAAGACCACAACATTTATCCATTTGAGAAAACTGTTCTATGGAACGTAAAATAATACCACGATATCCGGGTAAAAATATTTTTAGCTTTCAGTTTGATTGAATTTGTAAGTCACTGAAACTAAGCAGGTGAAATCTGATAACATAACCACATCTATATATTTCATTGATAATATATTTTTAAGACAGACACAGCAAATATGGACACAATGTATATTTTTGTTGTTATGTTTAAGAGATTGAAATTAGAATAAATTTCTACTTGTTCCATGATTTCTCTAATGTTAATAGCAATAGAACTGTAGAACTATAAACAAATACACTTCAGATGCAAGCTTTAAGATTCCCGATCAGAACGCCCTTCGTACTTTCAGAGGACTAAAGATACGGACTGGAATTTCATGTTTGGCTCTCGAAACTTTATGGAGTCTCATTATTCTTATAATAAAAGCCAACGAGATGCACCATTTCTCAGATTTATTGGATAAAGTACTCTACATGTTTCGGAAACATGTAGAGTATTTTATCAAATAAATCTGAGAAATAGTGCATCTAGTTGGCTTTTATTACAAGACTATGTCAAGATGCACGGTTCTCTGAATGCCAAAAAAAGGAGACATCTTAAATTTTTCAGGATGCAAATATATCAAGTGAATGAAAATTACAGTTTTTCAGCATGTGAAGAATTTATTTTTTTTAGAGAAGAATCGACGTTTCGGTGGAATCTAACATCTTTATTGTCAGACTAGAAGGCGAGGGGAATGGATGCAGTATGGCAATTCTAAACAACATTATCAAATGCAGCAAGTGCATTGAAAATATTAGATAGAATATTTTTATTTCAGTAAAGCTGCTTTTTTAAATACATAAAACATAGGCCTAAGCATTCTTTTATACGTTACCTTGTCATAAAAAATTATGCAAAAGAGCACATAATTGTTGTCACGTTACCACTTATCCAGGGTCAGTTCACGAAACCTACCGAGGCAAGCTGACGAGACAACGACGCCTGGAGCAAGCTTCGTTCCACAACTGTTTTGAAATGGAACGTTTCAAGACTGAGATCACTAAGGGATGTTCCTTCTTTTCCGTCTGCTGCACGCGCGTGTGACCTCAGTCAGAAGAAGCGTTTTTAATGAAATTAAAACCCGTAGAACTGATCTACGACAACTAATAAATAAAGACTTGAGAGCAGAGGGAAATAACAGAGGAGATGCATCTGTCGCAATGAATGTCAAAGTAGCATAATGTAAGGAAAAGCCTACAGAACTGAGAAAACGATAAGAAACAGACAGTAAATTACAACACACGGAAGAGAATCACGGAAAATTATCTGAACAAAGGAATAGAGCGGAGCAGACTAAACATTATCACAGACAGAGGTCTGAGCAAGGGAAGTAAACATAACACAATAACCAGTATCACAGAAATGGCCTGAACAAGGAAATTAACACAAAACACACTAAACAGTATCACAAGAACTGGCGTGAACAAGAAAATTAAAGCAGTACACACTAAACAATATCATAGAAATTGCCTGAACAAGGATATTAAAGCAGAACACATTAACAGTATCACAGAAAATGGCCTGAACAACGGAATTAAAGCAGAATACATTAAACAATATCATAGAAACGGCCTGAGCAAGGAAATTAAAGCAGAACACACTAAACAATATCATAGAAATGGCCCGAGCAAGGAAATTAAAGCAAAACACACTAAACAATATCACAGAAATGGCCTGAGCAAGGAAATTAAAGCAGAACACACTAAACAATATCATAGAAATGGCCGGAGCAAGGAAATTAAAGCAAATACATTAAACAATATCAAAGAAATGGCCCGAGCAAGGAAATTAAAGCAAAGCACACTAAACAATATCACAGAAATGGCCTGAACAAGGAAATTAAAGCAGAATACATTAAACAATATCATAGAAATGGCTTGAGGAAGGAAATTAAAGCAGAACACACTAAATAATATCATAGAAATGGCCTGAACAAGGAAATTAAATCAGAACACACTAAACAGTGTCACAAAAAACGACCTGGATAACGGAATAAAGCAGAACACAATAAGTGTTCTGAACAAGGGAAATAAATTGTACCACACAGTTTTGACAATGGCGTAAAATGCACAACACCACGACATGTTTTGAACTCTTTCCATCGTCAATCCAAATGAAATCTATTACACGACATCTCGAAAACACACTGTTTTCGTCTTCAGGTGAAATAAAGCAGAACACACTATACAGTATCACAGACAATGGTCTGAAAGGTGGGGGGAGGGGGTGGAGGAATGACCACTAATCTTTTGCCGTGGCAGAACACAATATCTTACCAACATTTCGGGGAAATTTACTGCCTCATGCTGCAGGTTACAATCATGAATGTGACGCAGTGTACTAATGCACATATGTATCAATGTTCTATTCTGTAAGATGGAATACAATACTTCAGAAGCCACAACTTCTAATTCACGGGATGTTGCACTCCAGAAGACTGTAATATTTAAAGTCACTTTCATGGAAAGCCTACCCTTGTATTCCGCACTTCTGTGTCTAAACAAAGAGAATTCTTTATCTCATCCACATCAATCTATTTCATGTTGCACCGTCAAATATCCGTCACCTGTGTGTTAGGTTAGACAAAACTGAAGGCTTCAGAACTTTCCCTTTGTTTGAGAATAACCAAATTATTTATATACTAATATATATTATACACAGTAAATTATACGTGTTTATAGTACACTTTTATAAAATGTATAAATACGTAATAGTCTGTATAAATACAAAATTAATATTTGTTCTTTAAATGTTTCTGTAGGTAATTGTTAAATAACGACAAAAAAAGAAATTACACCGAACATCCTCACAAGATCTGAACTTCTCACGACTGTGTTACTGAAGACTGAAATCTGCTGGTACGTGGCTCAATATTCTTTGTTGAATATTTACCGCCGTTTTGGTATGTAGTCAAAAACTACAACTATGTATGTCTATACTCATCGTTGCACCGTGCATTTCGTTGAATTGTTTTAATTATCAACCAACAAATGCACTTACATAAAATAACACATTAAAACACTTAAAATCGCTCCGACATGTTTCGATCCTTAGATCATCCTCAGGGAGCTACGTTGTTCCTTGCTAAAGTCATTTTAAAAAACATTCACAAAATTCCTTTATATTAACAGGGTGTTGTGGCAGCATGTCGTGTTGTGTAACAGTATGTTGTTGGGAATGCGCCACGCCCATTCCCAACAACATACTGTTACACAATACGACATGCTGCCACAACACCCTCTTAACATAATGGAATTATTTTGTGAATGTTTTTAAAATGACTTTAGCAAGGAACAACTTAGCTCCCTGAGGATGATCTAAGGATCGAAACATGTCGGAGCGATTTTAAGTGTTTTAATGTGTTATTTTATGTAAGTGCATTGGTTGGTTGATAATTAAAGTTATGTATGTCTAATTAGATGTTATATTCTTAATAACAAAAAACCAAAAAACTACATGTTTCGACAAGCTGTGACCATCATCAGGTTTTTTCACTCGAAACAATTATATAGAACAATATAGAACAATATTAGTGAAAAAAACCTGATGATGGTCACTGCTTGCCGAAACACGTAATTTTTTGTTTTTCGGTTATTAAGAATATTACATCTAATTAGACATACATAGTTGTAGTTTTTGACTACATACCTTAGTTTATACACACACAATGGGGATGGCACACTTCAAAGCCGTTTTGGTACAGCTTCTTGTCTCCATCTAAGAGCAGATGACAATAACAATCAGTGAGGTGTGACGAAAAGAGAGGTATTAAAACTTTAAACTCCGAGTTAAATCCAATCTTCCATTTGCTAACATTATTAGGAGCTCACCATATTCTCCACGTTAGCAGGATAAGGATTAACCCCTCGAAACATCGATTATTGCTTTCCATTCGACGAGAAGTCAAATCCCGCAGACTTCAACTTCCTGGAATAGTTACTTTTCCTGATTGTAGCCGAAAAAATTTATAAAAAGGAAAGAAAGAAGCTGGAGAGAAATTTATCTCAGTATTTAACCAACCTGAAGCACAAAATTTGTTTCACAATAAGTTTATTTCATGCCTCTACATGTTTCGAGCACATGTGCTCATCATCAGGAGGTTAAAATTGCATTACACAGCCTCTTGTATCACCACACCTATAGGTGGCCGTCTCATGCACGAGAGGCATGAAATAAAAACTTATTTAAAACAAATTTTGTTCATCAAGTTGATTAAATACTGAGATAAATATACTGAGATGCACGGTCAACAAAACGTCAAAATTTGGAGAGAATTGTTTCCAGCTGGCCAAACAAACTGCTGGTAAAAGAGGGAGGGGCAGGAAAGTGCTTCTGAAACGACGATACGTGTCAACTAGATTACACGACATCATATCCTACATCAAATGTAATTCATGGTCACCGCCGTACCAAACAATCTCAAATTTGTGGACATTAGCACAACAGACTACACTTTTCGTGGAAGTACTCGTTGCGCCACCGCAGTGTATTTTGCTATCCACATTCTGTATCCTGCATGCCACTTGTTGATCCGCTTTGCAAAAAGATTTCGGCCGTATTTTGTTTGGGATTTTGAGATACACAGAATCGCCATGTATGGAATGACCAGTTTAAATTTCAAATTTCCATTCCTTATAGAACCACGCGTTTTAGTGTCAGTACACGTACATCAAGTAAAGCTGGAAATTTAGTTTGACAGCATTAGTTTCAAGATGGCGTCCTGCGTAACAGAATATATTTTTATTATGAGAATAATTTGAAGGTAAAGTTGGCCATGAACAGGTCGCGACGGCGTATAGTAGGAGCAGATAATCATACTCACGCACACAGTATGAGAAATGACACGATAAAGAGAACTATAACTCCACATACGAAATTGTACAGATGAGATTATTATGATATTAGCCTGAATTATGTAAAACAGTAAGATAATGTTAACAACTAGAGTAAGTTTATAAACCTAAAATTATAGTCAGAGATGCTACATATTATTGTAAATTGTATATTTTATACTTTAATGTAATTACGTAGCACACATAGACATAATATGATACCTACCATAGATTTAACCATAATAAGCTTAGACATAGCTTGGTAATAGCATAGAACCCTCATGTAACCCACACTGCCCAACGTTTTTGACAGATATGAGATCTCGTGTCCACTTTACCCCCTCCCTACCCCATACAAATAGCCCATGTATGTTTTGTATAACTGCTTAATGAGTATTTCATGTACAACCTGAATATGGCCATTATCAAGCACCGAAACATGTAGTTGTACCTTACGTAGAAAATACTTTATATTCTACCAATAAATATAGTTGTGTTAGACGAGTACACACACTGTACATTAGTTATTTGGGAGCAGATAGTTCCACTCATTCTTAACCTCGGAAGTAGGTGGATGTGAGTTGTCACCTTCCTGCCCCCGTCGTCTTAACCTGGAAAAGAACAGCTTTGATATTACATAGAACGCTTGGTGGATTCCAGAGCTGGTCCGGATTTATGTGAACGTAAGAATATCTCTCTGTCCTGTTGGGGGTGTGACAACCGGACCGTCCAGCCAGCAGCTTAGTCACTTTACCGCATACGATACATCGGCTCCCGTGAAAATACCGTTTTAATGTAATAGTGTCGTATAGGCGTAAGGAAACTCCCTACAATATTTCAGTGTTTGTGTTGATCCTTCAAGACGTTATGTAAATTAATTTTATTAGGAATCAGGAAGACTCCGTTCATGTGACGTAACACCAAAGATGTTCCTTAACGCAAGAATACAGTAAGAAGTGATCAAACTGTGTAACGTGTGGAGGAAACAAGGTTAGAAGAAAGCCAATACTTCGTACCAAACTCATTACACATTTTCTCAAAGCAGCGTCAGAGACATTCAAACGTTGCTTCATTACTTGGCGCTTACACAAAGCTTTTCACTTCAAAGTTAAAAAGAAAAACACAGAGCTTCACTGCAAGACGTCATTTCCAGAGCTGCTACTTTGTGTAAGTGTACCATACAATATCAGGAGAAACGCTCCAGCGAAATAGAAGAGAAACTTAAAAAAAAGTATTTAGCCGTTTTCATGAAACTCTTTATATGTAAGACCTATAAATGACGTCAGATGATATTAACTTCAGTCTGAATGGATATAAAAGCTTTTTCGAGTGTATTCAAACGAAATCTAAAGAAGGAGAAAGCAGAAATGTGATATACTTGATTTATATTTCGATAGATAGAACATTTACAATGAAACTCAGTTCTGAATCCGCGTTCTAAATATCCCCACTCCGTCTCCTTAGATAAAAGCCGATTTATTTGGAATATTTGGTTTAGAAGGCATGCAGTTTTTTCACTAAAAGTAAAGTATCAGTACCAAGACAATTATCTCTAGCCGTGATAAAGCATGCTTCTCATTTATTCACTGTCCCACATTTGTTTTAGAAAATCAAGGAAATTCGGAAACCGGCTTTGTTTATGTTATTTGGTTAAATAAAAAGAACAGAAATAACTGTACTCAGTAAAATAATGCAGAGAATTGACCAAGGCGTTCTTTATTTTCGAAACTTCCTACGGGATTACAGGGCACAAGAAAATGGGATTTTATTTACTGCCATAAGAAAATTAAGATCTGCCATGAGTCTAAATTTACAAAACTCACACATTTTCACCACGATTTCCTGTAGATCAAGTATGAAGAATTTCGTCCAAATCGGAAAATTAAAGTAAAAATTAAGAATAAATATTTATATACATGTTTGGCTTTCTATTTAACATTCATAGGGCCGAACATCGCTAATATATTCGCAGAGAATAACCAACAAGATGCAGCGTTTCACAATTTCTTTATTTGTGTAAGACGCTCTACATGTTTCAGACGGGTTTTCCGTCCATCATCAGGAGCTCAAAACTGCTCATACAGCTTCAGGCATTTGTCAGACCGTTACTGCTACTTGCCGCTAGCCCGGAAGGGCTAGAAAAACTGTCTGAAACATGTAGAGCGTCTTACAGAAATAAAGAAATTGTGAAACGTCGTATCTTGTTGTTTATACTCTGCAAATTTATTTACACCTCCCGCACTGTATGGCCGTTTCTGTGTCGAAATTGACAGAACTCGCGATTATTCAATGGCATTGTGTGGATATTTTCCTTACCGAATTTCAACCAGATCAATAAATATTATTAAATGTACGGGTGAAAATGCATTTGCGCCCTTAAGGAAATTACGAT
>Ga0131853_10009185_pt1 | contig 18062 bp, 9 predicted proteins | sample TergutLab28metaG_FD_92764 | JGI IMG/M metagenome (GOLD analysis project Ga0131853, IMG submission 92764) | Labiotermes labralis P1 segment gut microbial communities from Petit-Saut dam, French Guiana - Lab288 P1 (version 2) (version 2) | ecosystem: Host-associated > Arthropoda: Insects >... | reverse complement strand
CTTTGTGTGTTTTTTTTTCCCTTTTTTTTTTTTTATTTGTGAGTACTTATAAAATTTTTTTTTTTTTTGGGGGGGGGGGGGTAAATGTAAATTACATTCACGGACATACGCCAAGCTCCTATGATACTTTTAAATTTAAGAACGCTTTGGTGGAATGCAAGTACAGCGTCGCGGATAACACCAGTAAGAGTTTTGTTAGTCGTCAGTTGTTTCAGAGTATCCGTTACTTTTCCGAAGAAGGTGTGGATGATGAAAAACTGTAATAAATTTCGGAAGTGAAGTTTTGGGATTCTTCACATTTATGGTGTTATGGTATTGTCGTGTTATGGTGTTACAGTGTCATTGAACTTCCATTAACCTAAGAAGCCACTGAAAGTTATAACAAACCTGTGCAGAGCCCACATTCCCTTCTAATGCCCTGAAATATTTATTGTGTCGTATCTGAAAATGTGCAATAATCTTAGTTAATATGCGTAATAAAAACTGTAAATAGCAGAGTTAGAATTATTTCAGCAGCAGTTTATTGAGTCCCGACGTTTTGAGAGAACTCAGTGTCTTTATTTTCTATTGTCGAGCAGCCCTAGAAGGAACCTTATACGTTGCTTGACATTTGACAATGGAGGCAGTAAACTTATTCGAAACGTAGGTAATGAAACCCTGACACTCTGTGTGACAACCCTGAAAACTTGAATTCTCAGATCTCGCACTGAGCACGTTTACTGTCCATGTTTTACGTAGGTGGTTGGAAAGTGGTTTCTGTGCATGTGGCCTCTGAATTCGCCCTTATTGCCTTATGAGGGAACATTACAGCATTCACTCAACAGGAGAAAATACGTGTACATATAAATCGAGACATCTGTCTTCTTTTGAACCATAGGCCAAGAATGGTGTCCTACACCACCACCACCACCACCACCACCACCACCACCAACAACAACAACAACAACAAATGAACCAGGCCTGCCACTTCCAGCACCCTTGTTGTCTGCAGTAAACATCCATTATATTAAGAGTTACAATCAATATCCCATGCATTGCGGTAGTGAGTTCATTGATTTCTGTTGTAGTGAACTCTTATTCTCTTTCTCTAGCCTTGCGTTATTTTCATGGTTCTTTATTCCCATTTACAGTTTATCTTATCTGAAAATGTAACCAATTTTCTCATTCCTTTGATCATAACACAATTAATTAATATCATATTGGCTATGATGTTCTTCATATTTAGCCACATTCTTTCCATACTTTCGTTTCTGTGCATTCCATAGTACCTTAATAGCATCTTGACCTTTCAACTCCCCTCCTCAGTCCCCTAAATTTCTAGATTTCCTATCTGATTCGTGACGTTGCCTGGCCTTTTGGAGCCCACGTGAGGTTTTATGTTTATCAGCAACACGAAACTTTGCGGCTGAGATCATGATCACTTGTCACGGATGTAGATCAGAAACATAGCCAATGTCCATGGATAATCTAGGTTATACAATACGGTATGTTATTCCGGTCCCTGGTGTGATTTACACCTTGTCACTTTTAACGCATAGTTTCCATGGCAACGTAGTACAACAAACTCCATGTTACAACACACACCAGTGGCCGCATTGCTGCACCTTATTATGTATTTGTGTTATAATGCATTAAAATGGACGGCTACTGTCTTTTTTTGGAGTAGCGCTTGAATATTATGGGTTACGGCACGTGTCTGGTTATGGGTTACGGCACGTGTCTGGTTATGGTATAAACCGCTTTTGGTTTATACGTGACAAATATAGAGACGAGGCGGAGTGTTGTGGTCATGTCTGTTAAAGTTCATGAAAAGAAATGTAATGTTAGTAGGAACTGTGCACATAAATACATCACAGGGCTCTATAAATATAGCTAATTTCACCCTGCAAGGCTCTATACACTCGCAGATGAAACGTTTAGAATGGTGGGCTGTAAATTCCAGGGCTGATTGTAAGGTGAAAGTTTTGTTAGGCCATAGTTGAACTCTTGTGTTACACACAAACCTGGTTTTGAGCTGCGTTTTGTTTCTGGCGATGCTGGAACGATATCTCAAACTAGGTCACAGCCTGTTTTGCCTCCGCTTCTCTCAGCATTTCGTAATCCTTCAAGAGCTTGTCCACTTCGCAATATAAAGCCAATTAAAGAAAACAGAATCCATCGACTGGAAATGCAGCATGAATAGTGGGGAATGCCAAACAGCAAATACATGTTCCAAGTGACAACACTTCAGAATGTCGTCACTTGGGATGCGGCCTTTCATGTGATACGTTATATTACGCAGTATGTACAACAAGGAAGGCTCCCAGGCCATAAAATTAAAGATCTCGAAAAGTTAGCAGTTTCTCAAACAGTTCTGAAATTTCCTGCATGTTATGGAGCCCAAAGTTTCTTTAGTGTACCCACCTGCTTGTCCCCATCCCGAGCCACATTAATCCAGAGTTACTTGCCCTCAGTTTTTCGTACCAACACTCTGAATGCGTTTTTCTCCTTTCCCACTCATGCCACATGTCCAGCCCATCTCATCATCCTCCGTCTTATCGTACGAATATTATTTGATAAAACTTACAAATTATGAAGTTCCTTATTTTGTAATTTGCTCCAGTATCCTGGTACTTCTACCATCTTAAGCCCAATGTCTTCGTCAGCACCATATTCTCGAATGATCTCAACCTTACCTTGAAGCGATCCAAATTTCACACCCATACAAAACAACAGAAAAAATAATAGTTCTGTATGTTTTAATCTTCACATTTTAAGAAAGCAAACTACAATACGAAAGACGGGCAGATTAGAGGGGATGTCTGTGTTCAGTTGTTCTGCATTTTTTTCATAACTGCAGCTGTTATTTCTTAGGCTTGCACCCGAAGGTTTTAAATAAGCCACGCTTTTAAAGATTTATTACCTACCTAGATGTTGCCATTTTGTCCATTCTGTTTACGATATATGATCACATACTTAGAGTTTCTCTCAGTATTTGCTTCTAGACCGCACTTTTTCTCAGCATTAAATAACATGATTAGCACAGACCGAAAGCTGACGTTTTCCATTCGACTTCAATCGCTACCGATTCTCTTGAGCCTTCTTGAAATTATATTCTGAAACAAATTTGAGAAGCAAAGGAGAAAACGCTGCTTATTTTTTCAGATCATTTTGAAAAGGAAATGAATTAGATATTTTCCTCCCCGGTGTCGGCTGCATTTTCACCCTAACACATTTCAGTTAACATAACCAATATTACGTGCTACGAAACGCGTTGAGAACCTGTTTTGTAACCGAAGTATAAGCCTTTAACCTACAATTTAGTGCAAAAGAGACACACAGTAGTATATTACGTGCAAATAAGAAATTAAAAATTTCCGTTTAAACCCTGAACATCTAATAGAATGAAAAAGAGAAGCCTTCTACATTGGAGAAGCACTGTTACTTTGGAAAATCTACGTGCATAATAACTTAGACTGGATTATTTAGAAAATAGTTTTCTTTTCGATTGTATGTAATTATGTTATTATGTACTAACTATATTGTTTTGTTTGCGTTATTATATGCTGGTTCTTTTATTGTAGAGAAACAAGAAAATTACAGGGTAATATTTTTAGAAAATGTTCTTGCGTTTTTACGGTTTTAGTAACCTGTATGCTCGTAAATACAGTAAAGAGTGTTTCTTCTTAAGATACTTGCATATTGCTTCTACATTACGTGTGAAGCATATTGATAGAAGCAGGCAGTAAAACAGTTCGTGACGTTCTGCACAGACTTGTACTGAGGTTACAGTTGGCTGCTTTAGTGTTCCGCCCGTGAAACAAAATAGTTCGAGGAGCAAATTGTGGATTTGCAAAATACTCGCATTTGGATGAGTTCTGTTCGCTGTTGTTTTATCAGGCTCTTTGCTGTAGGTCGCCGTCAACACTGCCACAGCCATTACTTTGCCTGACAGCTGTAATTTGTGTTGGAGTGATAAGGCGGCACGTTATTGATTTCACGTTATCTAGAAGTGAATTAGTTGCTGAGATACCCTGAATTTTGACGATGCAAATCAAGTGGGATTCAAAGATCGCTAATTAAATCCGTATGTCGCTGGTACTCCGCTACTCCTGTTGTTTACCTGTCTCCGAGTTCCGACCGCCAGACAAGTTGCAAGTTCATTTCGAGTTCTTTTTTCATCGTTGCACGGCGCATTTTGAAATCTACGCAGTTCACTCGCCAACAATTGCACTATTTATTGACTTGGTTAAAGTTTTAAATTTACACTAAAATACACAATAATATCGCCCCAACATGTTTCGGTCTTTAATGACCATCATCAGGGAGCTTTATCTGTAACTAACTAAAGTATATTTATGTTAAAACGCAATTTTACCCAGTGTTTTTACATAAATATAACTTTAGTTAGGTACAGATAAAGCTGCCTGATGATGGTCATTAAATACCGAAACACGTAGGAGCGATATTATTGTATATTTTTATGTAAATTTAAAACTTTTAACCAAGTTAATAAATAGTGCATTTGTTGGTGAGTGAACTGCGTACGTTCTTATCGAGTGTTTGGAACTATTGTTGCGTTTTTTATTTTTAGTCTACGTAACTTTCCGTCGGCTTCGTTCGTTGTAATGTACGTACGTGTAAAGAGGCGTGCAGTATGTCAGTTAATATAGAGTTTCCGTAAGTTGTGTGCACGGTACAGACGAATAGCAATCAGATGTATGCCTTTGGAAGGTACAGTCGCTTCCAGAACCTTCGCATTAGCAAGAACACTCTGCCGGACATTCGAATCCGTAATTTGTTTAAAATTTGTTTCATGTTCTTTACCGTTATACTACTACTACTACTACTACTAACACTACCACCACCACCATCACTACTACTATTATTACTACCACCACCACCACTGCTAATACTGTTATTATTACTACTACTACTGCTACTACTACTACTACTACTACTACTACTACTAGTACTACTAGTAGTACCAACACCACCACCACCACCACCACCACCACCGCTACTAGAATGACTAGCACCACCACTGTTAATACTATTATTATTATTACTACTACTACTAATACTGCTACAGCTACTACTACCACCACTACTACTACTACTACTACTACTGAACTACGTGTGATGTTGTTACTACGATGTCGGTATGCTTGTCACTGACATTCTTCCAACAAAGCAGGCCATGTACGTAAGACGTAATATTTTGGCGCCTTCGCGTGACCATTTTTGCTGTAAAAAGCAACATTGCCTTTCCTTTGTACTGCTGGCCTACATATGTTGCTGTCAACAATGTACTAAGTATTAGAGAGTAGACGTGGAAACACAACAATGCATTCTCTGTATTTTTGCCTCACATACGTCGCTGCCAGCAATGTGAAACACAGTGGGGGTCCTCCTGTAAAGTGCCAGACGCTTTTGTGTGATTGTAACCAAATTTGGAACTGCTCGACGGATTTTCGTTAAAGCCCCCAATGTCGAATTTCACAGAAATCCTTCGAGATTTGGGTGGCGCTGATATATGAAGACAGACGGAAGGACACACGTGATGAAGGTAACAGGCGCCGCCTTTGGTGACCTACGCAAAAGCGCCTAGAATCCTGACCTTAATTTATGACTCCTTTTCCCAGTTTTACATAAACAATGTAAAAGTACTTAGATCTTCAACCTAAAGTACTTAGATCTTCAACCTAAAGTACTCGATATTTTGGTCCGATTTTAAACAAAACTGGAATTCTCGCCAGATTTTCCTAGTACTCCCCAAACTCAAATTCACAAAAATCCGTCCAGTGACAGCCGCGCTGATATATACGGTACGGACAGACTGACCGATAAAATCTCCCAGTACGAATTAACCACATTTCGTTACCATGTGTAACATTTTTGCCGTGATCTCCGTGAGGTACGCGCTAAATGTCAAGGAACAGCTGGTCATCGCCATACCAAAACACAACCACTGTGCAAGTAGTACAACATTACCAGAAGGCAGCACTTCTTTATAGGATCAGCGCTTGAGTCCGTGAAAGAATAAAGAAAAGAACGATGAGTGAGGCCTTAGGGAAACGCGTGAATATTATGACGGACGGATCAAGGTAGAGAGACTGTAATCGGTTATGTGCGCAGTGCAGCGAGTTTTCGGTTGGACTGTAAAACTTGGCGTTGAAGGAAGGATGATATTAAAACGGATCTCAAAGAAGTGCGTTACAAACGCTGATTGGATTGACCTCCAGAAAGGGCGGGCTTGCTTCGAACATTTTAGTGAACACTGGGCTACCGTAAGTGACGTTAGTTGGAACTCTTGTTCTTAACTTAGTGTCAACTTTAGTCATAATGTAAGAAAAGGCTAACCAATCTTTGTAAATGGCTGAGGTTTTTTGGGCAGTACATTTTCTTTTATGTGTATAAACTCTAGTATATTTGGCAGTCAGATAGTTTTCGAGTTCTGTTCTTTCAATTTTGCCTGTTATTCATATTCTTACAAATATTTCATTTTCTGTTTAAAACTTCTTTTTATTTACAATTTTTTCTTTTTATAGAAAGTTTTTGACAATAATTCGTCGTATTAGCTGTAAAGCAGAGAGCAAGGTACACAGTAGAAAGCTGAAGATGGTCGGAATATTGAGGTAAGAAGCTTGTATGGAAATATCTTCAGAGACTGTGAGAAGATTTACGCTAATTTAAAAGAGAGGAAGGGAGGAAATGAAGGAAAGAGAGTGAGAAGAAGGGAAAGCAATAGGCCTCCCTATCACAAGGAAGAGGGAAATTGAAATAGAAAAGAAATTAATACCAAGAAAAAAACAGATGAAAAAGAAGAAATGCCAATGGATGAAGAGAAGCGAATAAACGAAAGGATATGGAGTTACGTAATAAAATGCTTAGGGGAAAACTGTTGATTACCTGAGGAATGTGAAAGAACTAATTGGGTAACAATAAGAAAGTAAGCGGAAACGAATATATTATTAAAGGCATAGAATAAAATGGGAAAGAAGAAATGTACGTAAGAAGTAGCTAAGAGTAGAGTATGTGGAAGTTCTACGAGTGGGTAGTAAGGACGGTGAACCACTATCAGCTCACATTTAATCTTCACTGAAATGTTCTCATATGCAGATTTCAACAGCCCTGCTGTCTGTCAGCCTGTATTTGTCACAGAGTCTCAATAACACTTGTTAAGTGGGGGATATAAAAAAAAGACAAGAAGGCATAATTCGCACTGTTTAACTGAATGTATTCATTTGACGCTCAAATACTTATACAATTGCAGTCATTGTTTGTACACAATTCGTATCCGACTCAAGTACAATAAATTACTAACTATGTCTCTTCAACGAAGCACTTAACCAACTTTTAGTAAATAAACAACAAATACACTGCTTCTAGGTAAAAATTCCTAATGGTTTGTTTTGTACCAGAACTTTGGCATGCAGCCGGACGTTTCAGTGGAATATGTTAAATCGACACGAGCCGAGAGGAAGTGACGATCAATATTTTTGACATAAAATAATGAAGCTCTATGTGTGCATTAAATTTACCTACAATATGCTTTTCCATTTATATTTGTTACAAGCAAAATCTGTTTTTATAATGTACGGACAATAGGATAAATTATAGCAAGGCATTTCATGAAACTTGTGGTAGGGAGGTAAAAAAGTAGCAAGACATATTTCCTTGCAAAATACGGGAATCAGAAAAAGAAATGTGAGCAAATCTTTCTTTGCAAAATATGAACATCAGAGCAAGAAATGTTGGTAAATTCTTTCTTTACAAAATGTGGAATGGATAAAGTTTAACGAAATCCTTCCTCATAAAATGTGAAATGCAGGACAACAGATTTAAGAAAATATTCCTCATGAAGGAAGGAAAGTAGAGTAACAAAACTGTACCAAACATTTTTTATAAATAAGGAAACTGAGATAAAAATTAGAAAAATACTTCTTATTAAATGTGACAATATTGCACGTAGTTCTGAATCACTCATATTAGCTACATTAATTAAACTAAAGATAAATCAGCGGTGCCATCACTTGCGATGACCGGCAGGGCCACTGTGTGCCCGCCTGCATTATTTGCACTGACAGGGTACACAAATTAACTCCTGCAATACCGGAACGGACAGTTACTGGCTTGATCTGTAAACAACAGACCTGCAGGTATATTGCACTGCCTGTGGACAATGCTGTCTCGAACATCAACACCTTCGCCCCACCCCCATGCGAAGAGTAATAGCTCATAGGAAGAAGGGCACTATGTAGATGGAACAACTACTTGTTGCGCTGTATATTGTAATGTCAGCAGGCGTACTTGTCGAGATGTGTGAAAGGAACAGGCGACGAAAAGCCGTGTGAAGGCAGAAGGATTAAGGGTAGATTATCGAAAATAAAAATAAAACACAATTGATAAGGAAGTGTATCTGCTCTGTTGTTCAGTGGCCTTACTTATTCTCAGAGTCTGATACATGGTGTTAATCAGCAGGCCTCGATTGGTAAAAAAACATGCTTTCGCTTTTGCACTCCTTTGAATTTAAAGGGACCTTTTCTACTATCCAAGAAATGTTATGAAACGAAAGCCAAGACCGCAAATCGTATGATCCATGACTTGACGGTACGCGCGTAAATGTAATTTCATTCACGCCCAAAACAAAAGTACGGACTTCCCTGATCCGATTTTCATGAAACCCACAAAATGTCAACAGCATTATGTGCAGATCTGTTGTACAGAATTTCACCAAAATCGCATGGTAAATGTGGACAGTACGGATAGAAATGCCCGAAGTAAAGTGTGTCCTTCGTTACAACGATTTTCACAAAATGTAATTACTGTGTGACTTTAAGTGAAGATTTTCTGTACGAATGTTTATATTAAGTGGGCCAGGAAATATGAGAAGTAAGGGTAGAAATTTATTGACGGCTCCAAGTAAAGTATAAAGCCGATTGACACGAAACTCATCCCTTCTACGTGACTCCGGCTTAGAATTGCATGAAAATCTAACAAATAGTTGGGGTCCGTTACTGATGCTGGGTCAGAGTTAGACAGACAGACAGAAGAACGTCGGACGTGATCTGTACATAAGACGCACTTTCTTATTTGGCGAAGAACATCTAAAAGGAAATAAGCAGGGAAACTAGGAAAGAAATATGAAAAATAAGAGGCAAACGAAAAAATCCTGTGTGATTATTTTCCTTGCAACCTCTTTCCCCCGCAAACTTGAAACACGGGGTAGGTGACATCATAGTGGAAATAGTTCGATGCACATATTAATACAGCTACGGCTTTCTTATTGCGTGTAGCGAAATACTGGGACGTTCAAGGCGGCGAAGTATTTGCGATAGCTCAGTAAGTGCAGTGACTATTTCGATAGGTTGGGAGACCGAAGAACTTCTTTCCGATTTTGGGGTGGGTCAGATATTTCTGTCTTCCCCTCAGCACCCAGCATGACACTGGGACTTACTCAGTAGGAATCTGGGGCACTGTTCCGGAGAGCAGGCGGTCGGTTCTGAAGCTCTACGCGCACCACCGTCTCTAACGGAAATTAAGAAGGCATTGAGCGACGTTTCCACTCCCAAACAAATCTCAAAGACAAGGGGATAAGTTTATCTTCTAATGGGAGCATAAAGCAAAGCTCCACACGCTCTAGACATCGGTATATAATGGAGGTGGGCCATCAGCTTCAAGCTGTGTCTGCTTTTGTTTGGGGAAAAAGTTATCAGTACTTTTGGTGGGGTAACAAATCGTCACGGTATCAGTTCCGAAGTTATTACGTTCATCATCATTATCATCGTCATAATAATATCATTATTACCCATTTTACATTTCTTACATCTTCATGGTTCTTGAGCTGTCAGCCGTTTCCTTCGTCGACTCAAGTTTCTTCTGCCGGTCGGAGTGTATTCATATACTAACTTGGGATGCGTGTATCGTGCGTTACTAATAAATGTCGAGTCCTTTTGCTACCACAGTCTACAGTAACGTTACTTACACTGTATACATACAGTCACTCTCTTACTTTATCTGTCTTAAGGTCACATAATGTGCATCATGCAGCTGACCTCAGCAGTTCACCCCCGCCATCACAGTTCTTCTCCCACGCTGTTGCACTAGGGTCAATTCTCACTGGTACCACCATAATCTGCTTTAACTGTAGCTGCATTTCCTTATTGCTTGCTTTAATTTTACATCGAATGTTTCAACATACATGCCTTTATATAATTTAGTTACGTCATCACTTTTTATGTAAGGTAAAATACATTCCAATAAACAGATTGTTTTATTCGCCCATTTAATTAGTCGTCTGTAACTCCTGCTGCTCGAAAGTATTCAAGTAATGAGATCTTCTGGGACTTGGACCTCTTGACCCTTGAAGGGGGGGCCTATAGGTTGCACCGAAACGTCGGTACGGAATTATCACTCTAGGCTGTGTAATATCGCAGAGAAGCGCAAACCTCATCTACATTGCGACTGAAGCCTGAAGTCACTGCTCACATGTTGATTACAATCTGCCCTTAATTCATTCGTGCATGATGTTTGGTTAAATATACGAGCTGTGCGCTCAAGCTTGTACTGCGCCACACTGCCACAGGATTCATAATCTATCCTTACATTCTCATACTTTCCTGCTCTCTGCTCATAAGACCTGAATGTATACATGGTTTTCATTTTCTTCTGTACCAGTCTTCTCACTAGCGACTAATAACGCTGTGGGTGTCTACGGCTTAGTTCCAGCATCCGTGATATGTCTCTATTTGGAATCAGTGACGTCACACTACAGTTTTCTGTGCTTTCAAACCACACGCGGTTTCTTGCCTACATTGTCTGTGGAACGTCAGGAACAAGTGTTCAGCTGTGCTGCTTCATTTTAGAGAGGTCCTCGTTTCAGTTCTGGACCTGCACATAGTGCGTTACCGTGACTGAGGAAGATGTAGTGACTTTGGCGCCCGAATACCTAAAATTGTGTTAGCACTGTTCACAGATCATCCTATATTGCGCCCTTAGCTATTAAAACCGTCGATAATTTAGGCACAGAGTAGTCCTTGAGTTGAGAGGCAAGTGTCAGTGTATATTTTAGTGGATATATTAAGTAACTGGAATTGTGCTAAATCAGTATAAAGCAAATGTAGAATCTGAATCATTTGTGTACAAGTGTATCTTATATGATAGGTAAACTTAAGGACAGAGAAGGGAGATGAGGCAGACCTATAATTTTTGTAGCGTTTGCGTGTGACGGAAAACTAAAAAATGCAAATATATTGATATGGCCGAACTTTGAACTGCGTGCAACAAGTATGATGGATGGATGACGTCACTGCATCTGAGTTCGGTGTGGCAGAGCTGCTGAATGGGCTGAATAAACCGGTACTTTTGAGAGAGAAAATAAGGAAGAGGGAAAGTGAAAGAAGTTTCGCGAAAGGTGATAATGAAGGTAATGGTGATATTAAAATGTGGCATGTTAGATGTGTGGCTGGATGTTGCAGTTCGGTAAATATGGCTGGCAGATTGAGGGGTTGGTCGTCAAGAATGGCTGGTCGTTGGTCTAGATATGAATGCTGCGAACTGGGGGAAATTGGTGTTAGCAAATGCACTTTTATTTACGATTTGACTCATTTAATAAATATAATTGATAGACTGAGTGTGTCCAGCATGAAGCTTTCACAGAAAGATAGATTGATGTACCTTCAATATGTTCCGGGAAGAAATAAATGAAATATAATGCCAAATTTTCAACTTCGATAATTAGGTGTTAAAATGTAGAAATTTAATATTTGAAGCAAGCTTTTCATGTGAATTATATTTAGATATTCAATTCTTACCACATATTAAGCACATTCCTTCTCCATTACAATGAGGAATGGGGTAAAGATGTGTGTATAAGGAAATTACTCTTCTGAGCATCATACGTGTCACAGTGACTTTAGTGTTGGTCACAGTGACTTTAGTGTTGGTGGCAGGCGTGCCGTACACTAAGTGCTGTGCTCACGGTTTTAAAACTGGAAGGGCAGTGAGCCTTCGCACAATTATCTGTTGCTATGATCTGCCGAAGGAACGGCTTTCAGGATTTTAAATTTGGACACTGTATTTTCTCTGCACACACACTTCAAATCATTAAGGGCGACTTTGAAACTGCAAGCCTTCAGCTGGTAAAAAGCGCTGCCAAATCAACAAATTTAGTTTTTCGTAGAATTTAATTTTGATGTTCAAAGCACGTAAAAACTTCAAAACATGAAAATCAGTTACATTCATCTTAAGATTTTGTTGACTGAAATATTATAAATATTTGAAATAAGATTGAAATATCTAAGATGGGAGGTCGTGTAGGCAGATGCAGAGTTACTGACTTTCGGAGAACCCCTTTTTCTCCATTTAGCACTTATCTATATTAAACATGGGAGATCAGGTTCTTCCGAAACGTCACCAGCTTCACATTCTGAAGACAGCTATGTCCAATGAAACTCTCGTTTTCTTACGGTATCTATCCCGTTCTAATATTTATCGCCCTTTCACCAGCGCATTTCTTCGCAAGGCCGTGATTTAGAAACCGTCCCTTGAATGTTACATTTCACAACAAAAAATGTGAAATTCAATACTCCTTATGTCCTTAATATGGTATTAAAGTTTTCCGTGTAATTTTATTCTATCAAAATGAATTTCCATCCGTCACGAGGAGCAGAAAGAAGCGAGAGAGATGGGCGGCCACTTTAGAGTGGGCCTATACTCTTACATGACACAAAGATAGTCTACAGACAGATTACGGCGTCACTTACAGGTTATTACATTGTTGAGGAGACTATTATCTATTGTTTGGTGCTTGGTTATTCAGTGATATTTTGTTAAATGTTTAGGTTATATAGCGTAATCGTGGACTATGGTTGAATGGTGAATGGAAAGGAGGCGGAAAGGAGACTTGTGGCCTATTTAAGATACTCTTGAATTAATACTACGAAAAACACCAGGTTGACCTTTCCATTGGTCACTGTTACAGTAGCGGATGGCTGGTTTATTGTGTTGTGTAATTACTTTACTGCAAAGACCAGTGGTTACTTTATGTACCACCAGTTTAATATTCAGATATTCCTCTTTAAGTTCATGCACACCGTCTAAGTGTTTTGCAAGGATCTCAGAACAAAGAGCGGTATTTCCCTATACAACATTAACTGACTGATTTTTGGCAAAATTTCGAAAAGCGACTGTCAGCTTCGTCATGTCTGTCCGTCTGTCTGTGCGCATGGAACAAATCGGCTCTCTCTGGGCGGCTTTTAATGAAATTTGATACTTGAGTATTTTTCGAAAATATGTAGAGAGATTTCAAGTCCATTAAAATCTGACCAGAATAACGGGTACTTTACTTGAAGACCAATATACACTTTTTATCATATCTCGCTCAGTTCTTCTTAGAAAGAAAAATGTTTCGACAAACGTTGTAGAGAAAACCGATACATGAATTTAATATTCAATAACTTTGTTTCGAAAATCGTGCCGTTTATGAGACAATATGACAAAGTTTTTAGGGTGGAGCAGGCCACAGATGAAAATGGAGCGCTTGCGCATTGCATGCTGGATACCTAAGGCTACAGATACACACAGCTTTGTAAGAGAGATGGTGTGTGATTAATGCGCGGTACGGGCTGAAACGTTTAGATGTAATTCAGGTGATTCTTAGTCTTTCGAAGGTTAATTAGTTTAATTTGTACTAGGAATTGCTTTATTCTTATTAGATGGTTTTTGCCTACGAAGTTTGAAACTCTCGTGGTGATAGCAACTTATTCTGTGTACTTTGGAGTTGTGAACTGTACGACAGTACACGCTATAATAAATCAGAAGACAGCATTATAGGTGTAATCTGTATTAGTCTTTATATCGTATGACATCTGTGTGTAACCTTATGTTATTATAAAGTTTTGCAATTGTATTGCTTATGGTACACGGTTTCATAGAATATTGAAATATCTTAGAATTATCGAACTTTTGTTTTATTTAAATTTGTGGGATTTATTTTTCACCATATTCTCTTTTCATTTTAGTGGCTAAAATCATATAATTTTTTACCGAGCCATATATTCAAATATGGCAGGCTAAGTACTCTTTACGGATATGCTGTATGCTGGGACAGTGAATGCACGCACACACGAAAAATCATCGAGGGTAAGTGAAGTGTGTCTGGCATAGGAAGGGGGTTGTCGAAAGTGTTTGAATTTCGGTTAAGTTTCTTCCACCCCCCCTGGATGCCGACGTTTCATGAAACTGAGGCCGCAAGTTTTCAGCGGACAGTCAAGTGTTGTTGCCACGATAGCCCACTCCATGTTAATTTTCCAAGTCTTCCACTTCCAAGCGCTTTGATCTTACAGGCATTTTATCAACAATTGGAACGTACTCTCATAAACGAAGGTTTATTTGACCTGTTTTGCATCCTGGCTGGGAGGTAACAGTGCTACATTGTGAGGTTTAGCCGATCATCCGGTTTACAATAATGTCAGAGTTTGTACTGTGCTGACGAGAGAACTTGTTTGATAAATTATTTCTCTAGTACAACAGTTACGATTATCATCAAATACAGATAGGTACAATTATTTGTATACTTAAAAGGAGAAAGGCGGAAAAATTTGGTGGAGAAGTAAAGGGGGAAAAAATAGAAATTAATACTGAAAGAGAGGCCATCAAGAAATTGGATACAACGTGAAGAATGAAAAAAAGTAAGTAACAAAGACATGAGAATACAGATTGGGATCATACACAGGAATTGTAATATCTGTAGAATGCGCTACGAATGCAATCAAGGGAAAATGAAGAATAAGTTTAGTTTGGTTCCATCCTTGGGTCGAAACTGAACATTCCGCATCATTAACATGAGATGTGAGCACATTAATAGGTTATGTACGGTAGATATGTTACGACAGTAGTCCTAGCTTTGTAATAGCCTAAACACAAAATTTTCCTTGAAGGGTACGACAAACTGTCGATCTACTTGACCTGGGGAGAAAAGTCGGACAGTTTATTGTTCTGATAACGGTCTAGGTGGAAAAAAGTGCTTCAGCTAATGGATGGAAGGTAGGAAATTGGCGGAATGGGAAAGGAGTAATATCAAGAGAAAAGAGAGAAAATAAATTAAATGAAGACTTATGAGATAAGAGTGCAAAAAGGGAGTTGCTTGTTAAGGAATAGAGAAAGAAATTAACTGAACACAGCGCTGACAGTTGCTGTTGGTCTCTGACCGCTGGAAGGAGGTTTCGTTACTCATTTTCTTTCGGCATGAGACAAATATTCCAGCTTTTTATGAATTTCATCAATGGTCTATTACTCTGCCCCTACCGTAGGAACTGTTTCTTGAGGGTAATTGTCTGTTGTTCTTATTGCTGTGTTTTATAGCACAGCCACAAAGCTGCAGTCTGTCTGCTATCTGGATGTTTGTGGAGTTTAGATTTTAAATACATGCCTACAAGAACTGTGTTGATAGTTGCTCAGGATGTAGCAGTGCTGAAATGTTGAACTCTAGTGTATTCAGAGGGAAATTTAAACTACACTTTTAATTAAATATGAGATTTTTTTCACGACGATGGGGTTATGACATCATGTATTCTGGTAGATTCTGTCATCCGGGGTCTGTCTGGCTGTAAGTAATTTTACACGCTATCCCATAAATGGCACGATTTTAGAAACAACTTAAATGAACATAAAATGTGTGTTATGATTTTCTTTAGAATTTTGTCTGGAACATTTCTCATTCTAAGAGGAAATGAGCGAGATATTATCAAAATGCATAACAGTCTTAATGTAAAGTACCCGTTATTCTTGTCCGATTTTAAAGAAACTTTACTTTTTGCGACAGATGCTCGAAAAATAATCAAATATTAAATTTCATGAAAATCCTTTTAATGGGAGCCGAGTTGTTCCGTGCGGACAAACGGACAGGCAGACATGACGAAGCTAATAATCGCTCTTCGCAATAGTGCGAACACCTAAATCTGAAATGTATTTTGAAATGAAAAGTAATCACTAAATTTTTGTGCAGTCTGAAACGAATTAAAGCACTAAGACATCTCCAAAGTTAGATGGAGTGAGGTTAAGACAGACACAGACCTGATAGTAAGGCTAACTCCAGAAACAAATTAAAGTTTCGGCATCGTCGATAGAAAACAGTCTGTCATTGAATCTGGTCCTGGGTCTTTTCAGTTGTGTTCATGGTGTTACGTCATGTTGTTTTGTTTGTATACTGCTTTACAACATCACGCTGTCTTGCTTTGTACTAAGTTACAACATGATGTCTTGCCTACTGCCTGTACCAAGTTACACTCTCCGTGATGGCTGTCCAATATTTTGCCTAGGGAAGCTTTTCTTTACAGGGTTTAGCAACATTTTCTATCTTCTTTCATGTCACATGAGCTGTAATTTTATTCCAAAGTTTATCGCTTTCATTTTCTGAACATTAACTGTAAAGGCAGAGTTTGTAAATCAGGAGGCTTTTTATTTCCAACTTCTTTGAAACTTTATTTAATAATTTTCTTTACGTATAAAAGTACGGATTTTATTTGATTCTAAAACTCTTGCTTTTCATTTCCCATCGGCTCGATTAATTTATGAAACTTCTACGTGCAATGAACAAAGTGCTGTATGTGTTTGATGCATAATGTGTCTGCGAGCCGAAGAAAGACATTTCCAGGACCATCTTTCAATATGTTGGGTGAAAACCTAATTTTAACTGCAGTGCCGGTACTTTGAAATAAAGATTGTGTACTCCAACTAAAGTAAAGTGGAAGTGCAGTGAACGCTGCGATGCCTGTCGTCAAGCGAAATTTTCCGAGCGAAGTAGCAGTGCGAGTTGTCAGATAAAATATTGTCCCTTCCGTGGCACTTTCTGTCAGACATTTCTAATTTATCCTACTGCGCAGCAAAAGCCAAGGAATTTACTGGAGCTGTTTTGTTACGTATATGTTTTAAAGCTGTTGCTTGTAGCATAGAAGAGATGCCATCCTGTTAAGTTAGTCAGCGGCGTAGAGGGATACGAGCTCAATATGTGTCCATCGGTTCTCGGCAGGAAATTTGCTTTAGCAGGGTATGAGGGCGATCAATACGAAGACCGATACCTTATTGGATTGACGTCGTGTAGTTACCATTAAGTCCTTTGGGTGAAGATGGAAGTAGCATGTCCCTCCGAATTGTTGATTACGATGTGCCAGGCTTTACATTCAGGCGTCATATTCTAAAAGAGAGTTACTTACAGGGCATATGTCTGCACTTGTCTAATCGGCCCTGGCAGTCACCAGACTTCGCATTCAAAGCCTTTCTGCATTTCGTTATTCTGGGTAAAGAGCGGTCTGAACGTGATACTAACTTTTTGCTTCTAAGTACTGAAGACTTTTGCGTCTCTACTTGGAGCTTTACCCACATGGCACCAATGCGAATTTGTGGCATAATGGTCAGGCACAAAGACACATTAACCTTTCATTATTTATAACTGATACTATCTTTTATCACTAGAATATAAATCATTCTTATCTGAAATTGGCTGGCACTAGATAAAGTAGCTCTCATTCTTTCAGCTTCCTGTGGAGGAAGTCCGTTTTAATGTCTCACTGCTACGCGACTTGGTCATTCTCTTTATTTATTTTATTGATTCCAGGATTGTTATGAAAATATCTTTGCAAAGTGCGCAAACTCTTCTGAAAGGACTATTTTTTGGGGGCAACAGCCCCTAGTTGGCCAGGGGCTCCACATTATCGGGGGTTTCACATCACACTCAGACACACCACATTCGGTAGGATTCCTCTGGACGAGTGATCAGCCCGACGCAGAGACCTCTATATGACAACACACAACATTCACAAGAAACATACCTCCATATCCCCAACGGGATTCGAACCCGGAATACCAGAAGGCAAGGGACAGCAAACATAATCCTTAGACCGCGCGGTCACTGGGACCGACCCCAAAAGCATTCTCCAATGTTGGTTGTGTGAAAAACGAAAAAAAAAAAAAAAAAAAAAAAAAGAAAATAAAAAAAAATTTTTTTTTTTTTTTTTTTTTTTTTTTTTTTTTTTTTTTTTTTTTTTTTTTTTTTTTTTTTTTTTTTTTTTTTTTTTTTTTTT
>Ga0131853_10009180_pt1 | contig 18070 bp, 10 predicted proteins | sample TergutLab28metaG_FD_92764 | JGI IMG/M metagenome (GOLD analysis project Ga0131853, IMG submission 92764) | Labiotermes labralis P1 segment gut microbial communities from Petit-Saut dam, French Guiana - Lab288 P1 (version 2) (version 2) | ecosystem: Host-associated > Arthropoda: Insects >... | reverse complement strand
TGAATTCTCTCTTTGTAACATCTGCAGCTTCTCCCGTTATTTCATTTATATATTTAATATTTTTTTCTATTTTAGTATAAGTTTTCATATATATAGCTTGTGCAAGAAAAAATTTTTTATGTTGCAATTTCAAGAAAAATGTGTTAGAATAGTTAATTATGAAAAATGAAACTAAAAAAATAGCCCTTATGGGAATACTTTTAGCACTTACAATAGTGCTTATCATGCTTGAAAGGATTTTGCCACCTTTACCTTTTTTTCCGCCAAATTATAAGCTCGGCATTTCAAACATTATAATAATGTTTACTATATTCACGATTGGCACAAAAGAAGCATTTACATTAGGAATCTTAAAAGCATTTTTTAATATGCTTTTAAGAGGTCCAACTAGCGGTGCTATGAGTTTAGCAGGTGGTCTTGTTTCCATTGCATTAATAGCCCTTTTAAATAAAATTTTAGGAGATAAAGTCTCTTTAGTGTTTAAAAGCATAGTTGGTGCAATTGGTCATAATATCGGTCAGCTTGCTATGGCAATATTTTTACTAGGCTCGTTCAATTTTGCTATAGGTTTTGCCCCAGCAATGTTGATAGCTGGAACATTAACCGGAATAGTAACTGGAACGGCAGCAAAAAAAATTATACCAATATTAAGGAGGTTAACTTGAAAAAACATATATGCAAAGTCATTCTTCTTGCTATTTTAATTTTAACTAGCTGTGATGATGAAATTTATGAAACTCACGAAGGTAACTATGAACGTTTTAGTACGCAATCTATAGGACTTTTTGATACCGCTATAAGCTTTATGGCATATGCAGAAACAAGGGAGGATTTTAACCATTACACAGAAGTTCTTTTTAATAAACTTGAAGAACTTCACAAAGTTTTCACAATTTTTGAACCGCACCCAAATAATCTTTATATGCTAAATGCTGGTCACACTATAGAGGCAAGCGAAGTTTTAATTTCTCTTTTGCAAATAGGTAAAGAGGCATATGAAATTTCAGGTGGAAGACTAAACATAGCAATAGGACCTATAACGAATATTTGGAGCAATCAAAGGAATTCAGCTTCCCCCGCCCTTCCTAGTTTAGAAGAATTACAAGAAGCTGCTAATTACATTGATATTGAAGGAATTATAATAGAAGATGGCACAGTTCGCCTAAATAATCCAAATATGAAGCTAGATGTAGGAACGATAGGAAAAGCTTATGCAATGGTTCATGCTACTAATCACTTGATAGAACAAACAGGTATAAGCTCATTTTTGCTTTCAGTAGGTGGGGACATAATAGCTCATAATGCACCACTTTCAAATAGAGAAACTTGGGTAGTAGGCATAGAAGATCCAGATAACCCCAACAACCCTGCTATAAGAGCGGTCAATGTAGTAAATACAGCTTTTTTCGCTTCAGGAGATTATAGGCGTTTTTTCACAGTAGGAGACGTGCGTTTCAGCCATATTATAGACCCTGAAACTCTGTTCCCTGCTAATTATTTTAAAAGTGTGAACGTAATCCATGAAGATGCTATTATGGCAGAGATTTTAACAACTGCTTTATTTTTAATGCCTATTGAAGAAGCACAAGAGATGGCCAATTATTATAATGCCAGAGTTTTATGGATAGATTTAGAAGGAAATATAATAACAACACCAGATTTTTAAATTTAATAAATTTTAAAAAACTTTTTTCTTTTTTGGAAAAAACTCTTGACAAAATTGCTTATGTACATTATAATATATATAAGCAAACGGGCTCGCATCCGTTTTTTCATGTGGTATCAGAACACGAAAAAACTCCTAGGGAGGGGTCGAATTTTCCCTAGGAGAAAAAGTGTTCTTTTTTTTTATGTTTTTTGGTTAGATTAATTGTGAAATTATCTTAACTATTTTCAAGATAACTTTAACAATCTTAAGTTTCTTCAACAATCTAACACTATCGCATTTCTTTTTCATGTGTTATCCCCCCTTCCGCTCCAGAGAGTTAAGCCAAGCTCTACAGGAACAATCATAATTTTAGCACATTCCAGTAGAAATTTCAATATCTTTTTTAATTTATTAGGAAAAGTGAACACCTCCTTTTAAACAAGAATAGTATGTACTATAGTAATATGACTATATGAAAACAAAAAAGGAGGCAACAATATGAAAGGTTCGGAAGGAAATAGATGTTTAGAAGAAAGCCTATGCAGGCACATAGGTCAAACTGTTACAATTTTCACAACAAGCGGGGGACTTTCAGGAGGAGGTTTTACAGGAGTTTTAGCACATGTAGGTCATGGTTGCATCAAATTGATTACAAGCATTGGAGCTGCTCCAGCTTGTGCTATAGGCTCTGAATGTGGAGGTCCTTGGGGCTTTGGACGTGAGCGTCGTGAAGAGTGTCGAGAAGACCGTTGTGAACGCCAACGTCGTCGCAACCGTTGCGAGTGCCGCAGAGAAAAAGAAAGAGAAAGAGAAAATATTGTTGCACACCACAGTAGAAACTGGCTAGGCAGTGTTACTGAAATCCCGATTGACAAAATAGCTTCTTTCACTCACCACGCTATTTAATAATATAAATTAAAAAGAACCTCCTGTAAATTTTATAGTAATATTACTATAACAGGAAGGTTTTTTTATATTTTTATATTTTTATAAGTTATAAGTGACCATTTTTTTGAAACAAGCATAGTATGTACTATAAAATAAAAAAAGGAGGCAATATTATGCAATGTTGTAAAGAATGCATTAGATGTTTAGAAGAAAGCCTATGCAGGCATATAGGCCAAACTGTTACGATTTTCACAAAAAGTGGAGGAATTTCAGGAGCAGGTTTCACAGGAGTTTTAGGGCACGTAGGTAATGGTTGCATCAATTTGATTACACACCTCGGAGCCGCTCCAGCTTGTCCTCTAGGATCTGAATGTGGCGGTCCTTGGAATGGGCGTGAGCGTCGCAAAGAACGTCGCGAAGAGCGTTGCGAAGACCGTTGTCGCCACGACCGTCGCCGTAACCGTTGCTGTGGCAGAGAAAGAGAAAAAGAAAAGGAATTCGAGGAAATTGTTCCACTTCACGGCAGAAACTGGCTAGGCAGCGTTACTAAAATACCACTTTGCAGCATAGCCTCTTTCACTCACCACACTATTTAATGTAAATTAAAAAAGAACCTTTCTACAAAATTTACAAGAGGTTCTTTTTTATATTTTTATAGTAATTTATAATAATTTCGGTATAATGAACATTTTTTTTGAAACAAGCATAGTATGTACTATAAAATAAAAAAAGGAGGCAATACTATGGAATGTAATAAATGTTTAGAAGAAAGCCTATGCAGACATATAGGCCAAACTGTAACAATTTTCACAACAAGCGGAGGAATTTCAGGAGCAGGTTTCACAGGAGTTTTAGCACACGTAGGTAATGGTTGCATCAATCTAATTACACGCATTGGAGCCGCTCCAGCTTGTCCTATAAGTTCTGAATGTGGCGGTCCTTGGGGACGTGAGCGTCGTGAAGAGCGTCGCGAAGAGCGTTGCAAAGACCGTTGTGAAGGCCTACGTCGCCATGACCGTCACCGTGACCGTTGCTGCGGTAGAGAAAAAGAAAAAGAATTCGAGGAGATTGTTCCACTTCACGGTAGAAACTGGCTAGGCAGTGTTACTGTAATACCACTTTGCAGCATAGCTTCTTTCGTTCACCACGCTATTTAATATAAAAAGTATAGCAAGCGTACTTCAAAATCGTGATTGTCTTCATTTTCAAATTCAGCCTGAAGCCGCCGAATTTGAAAAATTGCCATTCACGTTTTTCAGGTACGTTTGCTATATAAGAAAGAACCTCCTATAAAGTTTATAGGAAGGTTCTTTTTATACTTTTTATATATTTGCTATAGTTTTTAACTAAATCAGCTATATAAATAAAGTTTTTTTTGAAACAAGCTATGAACACTTTCTTTGAAACAAGCATAGTATGTACTATAAAATAAAAAAAGGAGGCAATATTATGAACTGTTGTAAAGAATGCATTAAATGTTTGGAGGAAAGCCTATGCAGACATATAGGCCAAACTATTACGATTTTCACAACAAGTGGAGGAATTTCAGGAGCAGGCTTCACAGGAGTTTTAGGACATGTAGGTAATGGTTGCATCAGCCTGATTACACACCTCGGAGCAGCTCCAGCTTGTCCTTTAGGCTCAGAGTGCGGCTTCGGACGTGAGCGTGGATTTGAGCGCGGATTTGAGTTTGAGCGCGGATTTGACCGTGAGCGTTTCGGCCATGGCAGAAATTGGTTAGGCAGTGTCACTAAAATACCGCTTTGCAGCATAGCTTCTTTCTCTCACCACGCTATTTAATGTAATTAAAAAAGAATCTCCCTACGAAATCTACAGGAGATTCTTTTTTACATTTTTATAATTTAACTTCAAAATCATTACAGCTATGACGATGGCTGTAACAGTTTTTGAGTAAAGTGAACATCTCCTTTAAAACAAGCATAGTATGTACTATAAAATAAAAAGGGAGGCAATATCATGGAATGTTGTAAAGAATGCATTAGATGTTTAGAAGAAAGCCTATGCAGACATATAGGCCAAACTATTACGATTTTCACAAAAAGCGGAGGAATTTCAGGAGCAGGTTTCACAGGAGTTTTAGCACATGTAGGTGATGGTTGCATCAGTCTTATTGCAAGAATTGGAGCTGCTCCAGCTTGTCCTGTAGGTTCAGAGTGTGGCTTCTTCGGACGTGAGCGTTCCCACCACGGAAACTGGCTAGGCAGTGTTACTAAAATACCGCTTTGTAGCATAGCTTCTTTCACTCACAATGCTATCTAATGTGTAGTAAGTTCGCTTCAAGTTACTCTTTTACGCAGAATTTACTATAAATAAAAAAGAACCTCCTGTAGATTTTGTAGGGAGGTTCTTTTTTATTTAATCTATCTATTAACCCATCCATGTAGAGGGTTTCTAGTAGTCCAATGTCTTAGGCCATCGTAGTCACGGGTGTAGAAGTGGTCTATTGAAGCTTCCATGATTTGGTAGAATGCCCAATGATTTTGGTTAACGTCTGTGTAGAGCTGGCGACCTTGTAGATATTGTAGAATGTCTGCTCTGTTTGGAGTACGGTCTGCATGGTAGTTTATTGTAGTTACAGCTTGTGCTCTCGTTATAATTGCATCTCTGTGGAATGCGTAGGTTTCAGTTTGCCCGAAGTAGTTGAAAAGATCGTAGTTAAATGTAGCATTTACAGCTTCTTCAGACCAGTGTCCCGTGATGTATTCAAGCGTAGTTACAGGGTAGAGGTCTTTTACACCAGCAAGGAACTGTGCGAATTCGGCATTTGTAATGTATTGGTTTGGTCTGAAGTAGCCATCTGGGAAGCCAACTAATACACCACGCTCTGCAAAATAGCTTATTGCTTCAAAATACCAACCTGTAGGAGCCACGTCGTGGAAGTTGTAGAATGTGTGACCGTGTTTGTGTGGATTTTGTGATAAGTTGAAGAACATTTGTGCCATTTCTGCTCTAGTTATGCCGTTGTTTGGTCTAAATGTTTGATCTGTAAAGCCTTGTACGTATCTTTGTGCTCTGTAGATTGCTGTAGGAGCACTTTCAATTACTTCATTCACCTCCCTTCTGTCTATTCTCTGCCCTGGAGTCCAAACTCCAGAAGATCCAGGAGAAGTTTCTGGTTCATGCCACGGAGGTTGTGTAACCGGTGGCTGTGGAGGTACTGGTGGCTGTGGAGGTATCGGAGGTCGTTGTGTTATTGGAGGCTTATCTGTTATTTCTTCAAATATAAAGAGCACAGGATTTACCTCTTCTCCCGCAGGAGTATCAAAGAAGCTTCCGATAGTTGTTTCAACATCGCGGTATTCGCGTAATACATCATCAAAAACTTTAATTTGTTCTGTAAATCTATAAGTTGTTCCATCAACTTCCACGTGTAAATAACCACCAATTAATGTTACTGTAATACTACCTCCAGAAGTTCCAATCAAAGGCATAAGATGGTCTTCTAGGAATTCCATAAGCTCTTTATGACCAAAGTTGAAGTCTGTTACTTCAATTTCCATAATGTGTGGTAGTATTGCTGTTATATCTAAAATATTGAAGCCTGTTCCGCCGTTAGTATAAACCGTACCAACGTGAACTTCAAAGTATCTATCCTCATCACTACCGTTGATTAAATCTTCTAGTGAGAAAGGTAATCTGTAAGTTACTAATATATAACGTGTTCCATCTGGGCGCGTATTAAGCTCGAAAATATGTGGTTGATAGTTAAACACGCTTCCACGCAACACATCCGCATCTTCTGCAAGACCTAATAACTCACTGCGTGATAGAGTACCTATTTCGCTTGGGTTAAACCCATTTGTTAGACGGTAAGTATGTCCTATAAAGATACCTGGATTGCCGCCAAATAATGTGCTTAAAGTTGGTACATTGTGATACACATTTATAGGTAGCATTTGCTCTGCTTCATAGATAATATCTATTATAAAGCCAGTAGCATCATCGTAATCTATATGGATTACACTAAAGTCTCTTATTAACATAAGTTCATGAATATCAGCAACTATTAATTCAGCCCCTGGTAAAGTTTCAAGTAGGCTTAAAAGCTCTGTAAAAGTAAGAGTTGTAGCTGGTGATATTGATAAAGCATCCATAACTGCTGAAGTTAAGAAATCAGTTGCATTAGCTTGTGGAATATACTCTGTTTCTACCGTTTCTGCTTCTTCTGTTATCTCTTCTTCTGTTTCTCCTGTTGTTTCTTCTGTTTCTTCATCTGTTGCATAATCATATTCGTATTCTGTTTCATACTCATATGTATCTTCTTGCTCTGGTTCATAAACCTCATAAGGGTCAAGGATCATAGAAGAACTACTTAAACCATTTAGGAGGTTAAGTATAGCATCAAATACAGGTGAAGTAAAGTCATCGTTAATACCTAGTATAACTCTATTTCCATCTGAATCTTCTGCTATATGGCGAATAATGCCACGGTAAGGTGTTTCTAGGATAGATTGACGGGCTTCAAAATGCAATGTTACATCTAAGTTTTCTCTTAAAGTACCTGTAAGACCGCTTAAACCGTCTGATCTACTATAACCTACGAATACGTACCCATTTGGAACATCACTACTGTAAATATCGTTATAAGTGATTTCAAATAATGTTCCGTATCGTTCATTTATCATTAATTCTTCAACACCAAGAGAATTTCCGTTCACAATTCTTTCTAAAGTTACGGAGTAATTATTACGCGGTATGGAATATGGGCTAGTGTAAGCTATCCAAAGAGCATTTACACCATACTCTAAATCTACAATTACACGAGGTGCAGAGTCTATATATCGGACAGGAGTTAGTGCGAATAACCCTTCCGTTTCAAGCCATGCATAGTAATTATTATGAATTTCATGATTCCAAATAATTTCATGCAATTCTGCCTCTCTAGTTATTGTATAGAGTTGTGGACCTAGATTTAGATTCTCTAAATGTCTTGCAAAAATTATAGGTGCATCTGTTATATTTCCACCTACCGGAATATCATCTATGTTTACGAAGTTTATAACTAAGCTAACTTCTTCACGTACTTCATGAACAAAGTAAATTCTGTAGCTTCTTTCGATATTACGTAGTTGGTAGAAGCTGGCAGGAGGGACATCACGTAAGAAGTTGCCTTCACCATCATAAACACGGACGCTTGTAACTGTAGTTGGAACAGCAAAGTTGCTATACGACCTTACTGTAAAATTACCACCTATAAAGAAGTTGCGGTAACTATTAAAAATATTTGTTCTCTCAGAAATAAGGTTTCCATCTTCATCAATGAAGCGGTCTACTACTGTTATAGAGATGTCTAATGGGTCTATTGTTGGTGGCTCACCATTATAATAGAAGTGAACTGTCTGAAGTGGCATTGCAGTTATACCAGTTATATAGTCTGGATAATCAGTTCCATCTAAGCTACCACCTACTAAATAGTATCCTCTATCACTAAGATCATTAGCTGTTACAAGTATAGTATCTTCTATATCACGAACTTCTATCGTGAGTTCTTCTATAATATCTCCAGTCTCTTGATGAATTAATCTCACTAAAACTTCATCTGGTCGTATAGGCCTATAATGGATGACAATTCTATAAAGTCTTGTACCCTCAGGTCCAGTTGAAGGAGTAAAAGTTACATATGGATAATCCTCAATAACTGTACGAGATATCGTATCCTGAAAAAAACTAGAACCACCAGGCAACCACCACGCTGGCGGTCGCGATTCTCCTGGTCGTGGGAGAACTTCAAGTAACTGACCAAGTATGAATATACGTCCATCAGATATAGGAAATCTATAAGTGAATTCCACACCCTCTTCTACGAAAAATTCATATTGAAAGAGTGATGTTTCCATAAATACATCGAATTCCCATGTATCCACTAGTATTCTTACCATTCCAGGGTTGGCTGGCTGGGTTGAATTAGTGTAATAAAAGTGAACGGTGTCTCCAGCTCTTGCTGTTATACCATCTGCTTGAATATCTGACAGAGTTAGGGCAGTTAATTCACTATTGCGTTTTAAACTTCCACTAGCTAATTCATAACCTCTGTCACTCAAGTTTCTAGCTGTTATAGTAATATAATGTTCATCCACTATTATAGTGTTTTCTTGCACATAATGTGCTGAAATCGTAAACTCTTCTATAACTATATCATCATCGTCGTCATTTTCTAACATAAGCCTTACTATGATATAGCCTTCTTCTAATGGTAAGTACGTAAATTGTATAAGATAGCCATCTTCATCTTCAGGTGTAAATGTTATATGCCTGTCATCAGATTCAACACCACCAAATAATGAGAACCAAAATACATTGCCATCAATTATAGGAGCTCTGAAAGTAACTTCTTCACCAGCTTTTACATAGAAGAAATAATAAATAGTTCCTTCTGCAAAAGTGTGAATTGCTTTTGTTATGCGTATAAATTCTTGAGGCTCTGGTATTGGCACATATCGGAAAACTATCTCCGTGTACTCATCAAAATTTCCTCTTGTAAGGAAGTAAACACCTGTTTCATCCTCTGCTAAAACAAAGTTAGGAAGGCTTGGAGCGAAGACTGTGTGCAGGAGTGTGTCACGTTGAATATCTATAAGTCTATACTCTATTTCTTCATTTTCATAATCATCCCATAATGATATACGAATTTCTATCATGTCTGGAACAAAGTAGAATCTAACTGTTTGTTCTGGGTCGGAAGTTACTGTGATTTCATGATATGCATAATCTCTTCTACCATCTTGTGTATCCGGCATTCCTCCCCATGTATCTGGTAGCCATCCTGGTACATCTGGTCTATCTATAGTTACCTCCGTACCTACTGGCAAGTTAACATAGAAATGACCTATTCTTTCAGAACCATCAGGGAAGACATACATTAAATCAACTCGAACTTTATTACCTTCTGTTGTAGTAAACTCAAATGTAACAAGTTGATCTGCCTCACTTACAAATACTGCTCTAGGACTTACTCCAACTAAAGTGTATCCAATTGGTGAAGGAGCATTTATATTAGAAACCCTACCTAATGGTACATTTATCGCAAAAGGTGCATAGACAATTTCATCATGATCATGTTGTAAAACACCACGAACATAAATTTCTACTGTAGCTCTTTGAAAAGAGAAAACTACTTGAGTACCATCATCTGGTAGCCATTCACGTGGGTCTGTATTACTATCTACTGATTCATAATATGGTGCAACTAATGCGTGAGGATTTTGAATAAAGCCACCTGTTTCTGGAATAATTGCAAATGTTCTAGCAATTATTCTTTCTGTATCCACATCTTGGGCCAGTACTTCTACTACATATTCTCCTGGTCCTGCTTCTGGTATACGCACAAAATAGAATCTAAATTCTTCACCATTTTCATCAACAGCTGCAGTTCCTTGTGATACAGATGTATTTGGATGAAGAGCCCACCCTGCAATTGTAGGTGCATCTATAGCAAATGGAGTTCCTATTTCCCAAGTTATTTGCATAGGGATTCTTATTTCATCATTTGTTCCATATTCTAGTGTCTGTATAGTAACAATAGCTTGATCATCTATTGCAATAATAGGTTCATAATAAAAAATAACTTCAAAAATTGTTCCTCCTGGCGCAAGTCCAGCTAGAAGAATATCACGTGAAGGAGCACCTATCAATGCATGACCAGACACATGAGTAGGAGCAAAAGCTTCAAAAACTGTACCCCACACAGCTTCTGCTTGAAATCTCCATAATACAATTGAAGGATCAGATTGTAAAACACCTCTAACAAGTACTGGTGCCCATTCAACTGGTTCAATTCCTGTTACTACTATAAAGTCTCTACGCTGTGTAATTTCTGCTTCTTCATCTGTTGTATATACAGTAGTTTCCTTGACATCGAAACCAGATACATAAACTTTTGTATCAAGTACAACATCACGTGGAACTAATATTGCATACCAACCATTTGAGTCTGATGTAACACTTGCTGTGAAGCCATTGTTATCATCAAATTCAATTTCTGCATATGGTGCATGAACATTCATATTCACATTACCTACTATAACATGAACACGAGTTTGACCAAATAGTAAAATATAATCATCAGTTCCAACAGTAAGATCAAAGTCTTGTCTGCCTGGTACTGCTGCCATTTCTATCTCTGGAATAAATCCAGTGTATCTTGCTACTAAAGTTACTGTGTCTCCTGTGTCTTCTATGATAAGTATATAATACCCCTCAGAGTCAGTTATAGCATAAATAGAAGGATTACTTGCAAGAGCAACTGTAGCTCCTTCTAAAGGAGTGCCATCTCCTGTAACTCTACCATAAACAATACGTTGAGAAATGTCAGTTTCTTCAAGTGTCACTTTATACAATGCTCTTTGAATTCCATCACCAATATAACGATGGAAACCATCAATTCCTATTGGACCAGAATCATATCTACGGAAGTGATTTATTAGTTGTCCGTCATAAGCTATTTCTATATATCCACTATAGATAGCATAACCTGGATGCTGAACATAGAAATTGAATTTTCTAGTCTCACCATCTGGGATAGGATCTATATCTCTTATAGCATGAATAATTTCATTACCAAAGTGGTCATCAAGAGGAGCTGTTGTCGATATACCTAAACTTGGTATAGTAACCGTAGCACCTGTTATAACTCCTGTACTTCCTGTTACTTCAAAGTGAAGGGCTGCACCTGGATTTGGCATAAGAACTATTGTCACTAATCTATATCTCGATGTTCCTGATAAGGTATGTGTTTCTGTACCGTAACCTGTTGCCGTCGCTACTATGTCACCCATTGCTAGTGAATTACTTAAGTAATAGAAGAAGCCAGAAGGATTTGTAGTATCTACAGGAAGTAGGTTAGAGTTCAGTGTCACTTCTAAATCTGTTGGTAGAGTGTTATTTGGTGTTATTACGTTTACCAAAACAACATGTGTGTAGTCGTCATATAGATTAACATATTGGAAGTCAACACCTGTACCATCTACTACAATTGGTCCATGCAATATTTCTGAAATACCACTAAGTACGTCATTTTCATCGCTTATTGACCATATCCAGTAAGTTCCTAGGGATACATTTCTAAATTCAAAGAATCCAGCAGGTGAAGCCGTTGTCTCTCTGTAGACTCTACCATCTGCATCTATTAATTTAATATGTGCATTTGGTGCAACTTCTAAACTAGGATGATGGTGAACTATCCCTAAAACATCATATGGTCCAGGTTGTTCTCTTTGCATATTTACTATGAAAGTATCATTTAACGGACGATTAAGAGGATCTACAAATATTTCATAATCCGCAAAACCATCTGCTCTTACTACAAGCTGTGTATTTGGAGCAAGTGCTAAACCTGTAAATTCACCTAGTATAGGTGGTGTAGACTCAGGGATTTCATTTCTATAAAGACGAGCAGTTTCTAACAACTGACCATCATAATAAACTCGAACTGTGAAATAGCCTGGAATTCTTGTATAAAGAGGAATTGTCATATGTCTATGTGAAGCCAAATAATTCCAATAAGGGTTTCCAACAGGGAAATCTGCCACATCTGGTATCATAAGCTCTTCATATAAATCACGAACTGTAAACCATCCAGTATCAAGAAAATGATCTGCTAAAGCTCCTGTAAATTCTAGCCTGAAACGAGTGTCTAATCTTAAGTCTGCTGGCATAGAGAAGAAAGGTCCCATGTGGTCCCATTCAAATGCAGAATAACCACCAACAAGTGGTGAGTTTCCATGTGTACCCATGTTTATATTTTGATCCCAATTTGTAGCATTTATTGCTGCCGAACCTATAACTGGTGTAGCAGGATTTAAAAGAGGAGGATCAAAAATAACATTTACTTGAGGCGGAAGAGGAGCAAGTGCAATTGTATTTGTAGGCCCGCTCGGGTCTCCCAATACGACTGGAGGTGCAAAAAGTAAAGTTGATGTTATAGATGTTTCATCTACAGCTTCCAATCTTAGTCTTCTATGTGGTAGGCCTTCAAGTAGCATACTTTCTGGGTAAAGGTATAAATGCCAGAATCCTTCATGACAATCTCGGTCTGACTCGTCTAAATAAACCCATGTTAAATATATTCCATCATGATAAAGCTCTAATATTTCAAAACCATGATCTGGGAATCCTGCTCTAATATGCTCCCCTTCTTCTAAATCGCTCAAGAAGAATGAGTAATCAAGCTCTCTAGCAACAGGAATCTCTTCTCTATCAAAGATATAAGGTGTATGAGGTATATTTATACTTGGACCTGTAGGATCCATAGGGTTCGGTTGTCTTAAGAAGGCGTGAACATCATCTTCCCACGGGATAAACCAAAATTCTATATATCCACGCTCTGCGTCTTCATATTCTACATTGTAGACAATGCGCGGAATTTGATATTGATCACTTGTCGGATCATCATAGCCGACTGGCCTATGATGCGGGGCACGAACTGTTAATTCTCCCGCTCCAACATTCGCCATCCATCTAGCTTCAAAGTAAAATTCACCAAAAGCACCTGAGATTTCTCCATTCGGAGCTAAATTATAACCAGTTATTTGGGAACTTCTTATATGTTCCCCCGTTGGGTAAAGCATCACTCTAAGCTCCAGAGTTTGTGGAAGTTCGCTCACTGTGAACGCTGTAACACCCATAGGGTTTATAAGACCAATGCTAGTTCTATTTGCAACAGGACGAACAAAGTTAACTAAATTATTGTTAATCAAGTTTACTGGCTCATGCTCTGCAAATCTAGGGTGGCGATAAGTATTAAAAATTCTATAAGGGTTTGAAGCAATTGGTACTCCTTCAATACCCGAAATTACTCCTTGCCTATCAAGACCGTGAGGTCCTTCGCCTGGCTCTATGAAAATTCTACCTATACTAGGTTCAATTCCAGCTACAAAGCGTTCTTGCATAGTTGCCCCTTCTGGTATTTGCCAGTAAAAGTATGGGTGTGTACGCATATCTGTAACCTCAGTATTGTACATACCAATTCTCCATGGACTTCCAGGACCTGGGCTAATGCCTGGCAATGTTCCACGTGTAAGTAATTCTGTAGTAACAGCAGAAACATTTGCAGCTTGACCTAGACCAGAAACAGCTTGAGTTCTATCAGTATTTGCCGGGCTATTCCCCAAAGGAGGAACATGAAACCCAAAGCTACTAGGTTGAAGGAAAGCAGTCCCAGGGTTAGGTGGTGAAAGTACTTCAAAATCTACATAAATGTTTGAAAGGCTAAAGCCGTTTAATCTATTATGAGCTAGGTTACTGCCAGGGTTGTTCCCCATTGGTCTTGCTCCTACAGCAAGCCCAGTCACATTTGCTGCAACAAAGGCATTTTGTATAGTTACATTACCTGCTCTATTTCTACCTACTAAACCACTTCCTCCAATTCTTGACATTGAAGAAACACTACCTATGTTATAAACATCCCTAAGTAAAGCATTACCATTTCCATTGTGACCTAAAATTCCACCGACTCCTGATTGATTTCCATCTATAGAACCTGCGTTAAAACTTGCACGTATGTTTAAACCGTTACCAGCCGAATGGCCAATAATTCCACCTGTTCCAGATTCATTGTTATTTCTAGAAGCGGCAGCCGTAGCTGTAGCGTGAAAACCAGGGGATGTAGGATCAAAAGAACCTTGACCTTGCAACAAGCCATTAGTTGCATTATTACCAACTCTATGGTGAACTATCATACCGAAGTTACCTGCATTAGTAATACGTAGATTGCTACCAACAGAACGGCCTACTATACCACCTGCATTTCCAAAAGCTAACGGATGTCTACCTTGGTTTGCACTTGCTGATGTTTGATCATTCACTACACGAACATTTAAATGATTCATAACATTATTTATACTAACGTTGTTTGAACGAGAGTAACCGATAATACCACCCGCTCTTCTAGCCGCTACAAGATGAAAGCCGTGCGTGTGGTGACCATCAGGGAAACGTTGGGTAGCAGCAGTATAACCAAAGCTAGTATTTCCATTAGTAGTTGTAGTCACATGGTTTATATTAATAGAGCCTCCGTTTACACGCCCTATAACACCACCTACATAGTGAATCATTCTAGCAAATCTTACTACATCACCACCACCTCCATTAAATTGAGCAAGTGGAGTGTTAGTGTGCATACCTATTGTATTTCTAGGACCATTTGCTGTTATATCTACTGAAACATGCCCACCGTGTACGAAACCGATAAGACCACCAACAGCATTTGGTGCACCACCTTCTCTAAAGATTGGGTTAGCAAGTAAAAATGATCTATCACCGTGCCCAATTTCAAATTCAAAATTTTCAACGGTAATATTTCTAATGATTAAATTACCACCTATTACTGTTCCAACTAAACCACCGAAGGATTGCCTTCTAGTGGCATTTGAACGAGCATTTGCACCGGTGTTATGACTTGGAGTATGTGCGATATGAAAAACTGTTGTAATATCATTCTGAAACACATTATGCCCTGCTAAGTGAACATTTTGAAGATATGCATTTCCAGAAAGCACAGCACCTACGAATAAACCAGTATAATTAGATACAAATGGGTTATTCCAGTCTCCGTCTACATTAACAGCATTTACAGCTTGTGGTGGTGCTAGCACTTCTAAATTGTTGTGGAATGCTAAATAATCGCCACAGTGATAAAGTGTTAAATTCCTTACTGTACCACCATTTCCTAGCACGTTTATCATACCTAAAGCACGAATAACTCCCTCAGGGCTAACGTGAGTTGGAACAGTAGTAGTTGGAAAATTATCTCTTGGAGTTAATATTAAATTCTCAATTGTTCTACCATTTCCATCTAATATACCTGAGAAAAAAGGACGACCATAAGTAGGATAACCTGACATATCTAAGTCATTCATTATTTGGAAGTGTCCATTATTGTCATCGAAAGGTGGATTAGCATTTAGGAAATTGTAAAAGTCAGTTGCAGTGTATATGTTAGTTGGAGATATTAGTGGAGGGGTTGTAATCAACCCGAACATAAATGGGCTTGCCCCCAACGGCATAATTGGTGAGATATGTCCTGAAACACCGTAGTGCGGTTGTATCTGGATATTGTCTTCCCAGTAGCCCTCAAAGTCTTCTGGAATATCGAACATTGGATTCCATTCGATTCCATCTGGTAAAAAATCTTGATTATTTTCCTCATCGAATATTTGATAATTTTCATTATCATAAGCATAGCCGTTGTAATATTTAGAGTCCTCCTCATAGCTAATGCTTAAGCCCTCATAGAGAGCTGCCATAATTTGTGAGGCATCGCCTATAATAAATAGCATAGCGATAAACAGTGCGAATGTTTGCCGTATGTAGTTATTTTTAGGTGTATGCCTCAGAGATTTTTTGGGCATATTTAATCACCTCATTGATTTATATTTTTGTGGAGATTTCTAAGCTTAGATTTGTAGAAGCAAGTAGAAATAGGCAGTAGTGGGGGGATATTTTGTAGAATGTAGTCCTTTTGTTAGGCTTTATGGGAGTTTCAAAGCGTAAAAAATCATATGTAAGTTAGATATTATTATAGCACATTCGGAATAACTTTTCAAGCTTTTTATAAAAGAAATTCAAGCTTTTTCTTAAAAAACTTTTGGCAATTCTTTTTCCATAAAAAATCTTGTATAATTTTTTTTAGAAAAATGTGTTGAAATTTGCTTAAAAGTTGTGTATAATATACTTGAGTATTGGGAAGAATTTCTCAAAACGCACTTTAGCAAATGTCTCCTGTATTTGCTATCGAAGGAGGAAAAAGTGAGAAAAAAATTAGCTTTATTATTGCTAGCGCTAACATTCGGGACACAAACTATAGAAGCTACCACACTTGATAACTTGAACACTCAAGCAACAGCCACAATACTTATAGATGCAGACACTGGAATGGTCCTAGAAGCATACAATCAACATGAACTTAGATACCCAGCAAGTTTAACAAAGCTTATGACTGCTCTTCTACTTCTAGAACATATCCCTTTAGATGAAGAAATAAAAATGAGCCACGATGCTGTCTTCTCCATTCCGCGCTCTTCAAGCCACATAGCTATGAATGCAGGAGAAAGCGTAACAGCCCTTGATGCACTTTATGCTATAATGCTAGCAAGTGCAAATGATGTTTCAAATGCTATAGCAGAACATATAATAGGATATGGAAGGGATTTTTTTGAGACTGAAAGAGCCTTTGCCGCTTTAATGACTGCCAGAGCACATGAATTAGGGGCAGTAAACACAAGATTTACAAATGCACACGGTCTTCATGATCCTCTGCAAGTTACTACAGCTTATGATATTTCCCTTATAATGAGAGAGTTAATTCAGCATTCTATTTTTAGGGAAGTTATCGCAACACCTTTTACTACTGTCCCACCAACTCCGTTCCAACCATTAGAACGTCCTCTAAATAACACAAATAGAATGATACAACCGGGCGAGTTCTTCCATGAATATGTAGTAGGCGGAAAAACTGGCTTTACTAATGAAGCTTCTCATACTTTAGCAATCTATGCAAGAAACGGCGCAGGGCTTATATCAGTAGTCATGGAAACTCCACGATTTGTAATTTTCACTAAAACGGCAAGTCTTCTAAACCAAGGATTTAACTCCTACGGAAATGTAGAGCTACTAAATACAGACTTTAGAGCGAAAGTTAATATAAATGGTGAGGAAGTAATAGTTCGCCCACAAGGTAATTTAATTATCCATTTGCCTCTTGATATTAATCCAGAAAACATAGATAAGCAAATAGTAATTTCAGATGAACACGGCCCAAAAGTGAAAGTAAATTATGGGGACTTTATTTTAGGACAAATTCCTTTAGTTGTAGACCAAATTTTATTTGACCATGAAATTGTAGCGAGTAGGACAGATGTTGTACCAATTCCTGCTGAAATTTTAGAAACATCAAGAGCAGGCATCGGTCAAAATCCTGGCACAAACTTTTTTGAAAGCTTTGATTTCAGTATAATATGGCAAGCTTTATTATATTCTGCTATCGCAACTTTCACTATTTTCAGAGTAAACAGAATAATAAAATCAAGAAAAGCAAGAAAAAGAAGACAGTTAAGACAAGCAAGGCAACAAATCCCGAGAGGAAGTGCAGCAAGAAGGATTGGGGCAAGAAATATAAATTATACAAATTATAGATACAAGTAGGAGAATTAAAAATATGTTAATGGCATCAAACGTAAGTTTAAGATTTTCGGACAAAAAATTATTTGAAGATGTAAATATAAAATTCACACCAGGTAACTGTTATGGAATAATAGGTGCAAATGGAGCTGGAAAGAGTACTTTTCTAAAAATTCTTTCAGGCGATATAGAACCAAATACTGGCGAAGTTATCATAGGAAGTGGTTTAAGGATGAGTGTCCTTAAGCAAAACCACTTCGCCTATGACGACTACATAGTTATGGATGCAGTAAAAATAGGCAATGAAAGGTTATATAATATAGAAAAAGAAAAAAATGACCTTTATATGAAAGAAGATTTTTCAGACGAAGACGGAATAAAAGCAGGAGAACTAGAAGC
>Ga0131853_10009179_pt1 | contig 18070 bp, 12 predicted proteins | sample TergutLab28metaG_FD_92764 | JGI IMG/M metagenome (GOLD analysis project Ga0131853, IMG submission 92764) | Labiotermes labralis P1 segment gut microbial communities from Petit-Saut dam, French Guiana - Lab288 P1 (version 2) (version 2) | ecosystem: Host-associated > Arthropoda: Insects >... | reverse complement strand
CTATCATTCGGTGCAGAATCTTTTGTCTTCCAGGTTGCTATCCAAAAATTTAAAGATCAAGATATATAGAACTATAATTTTGCCTGTTGTTTTGTATGGGTGTGAAACTTGGTCGCTAACATTGCGGGAAGAAAGAAAGCTGAGGGTGTTTGAGAACATGGTGTTGAGAATATTTGGACCTAGGAGGGACAAGGTAATGGGGGGGGGTGGAGGAGATTGCATAATGAGGAGCTAAATGATTTGTACTCCTCACCGAATATTGTGCGGGTGATAAAATCAAGAAGAATGAAATGGGCTGGGCATGTGGCACGTATGGGTGAGGAGGAAGGGGTGTATAGTGTCTTGGTAGGGAAACCGGAGGGAAAGAGACCACTGGGGAGACCTAGGCGTAGATGGGTGGATAATATTAGGACAGATTTCCAGGAGGTGGGATGTGGGTATATGGACTGGATTGGGCTGGCCCAAGATAGAGATAGGTGGCGGACGCTTGTGAGTGTGGTAATGAACCTTCGGATTCCGTGAAATGTGGGGAATTTCTTGACTGGCTGCAAACCAGTTCGCCTCTCAAGAAGGACTCTGCACCATGGAGTAAGTAAGTAAGTTGTATCCTGCACAGTCCCAGTGAGGTACGTATCATGGATATTGTTCCAGGAGGGATGGAGCTCGAACTTCAGTTAAGATGGGGAGTTGGGCAGGCCGCACACACTCACAATAAACCCCACGTCAAGAGTACTGGATTTTATTAGGCATAAACAGTGAATAATGCTGATACAAATGAACTGTATTGAGTTCAATTCTTGGAATCTTGGATCCCTTCATTAACATTAGCACTGACTGTCCAGCTTCATATGAAGCTGCTGGTCACCTTTCAAGATACTTCTGCAGGCTGTAACTGGAGCACAAGGCGTCTACTCTTGCACTCGATCCCACATATTGCTCACGCGATAAACACTTAGCGCAACCACACATAAACAAAAAGAAATAGAAGACTATATTCCTTCCATGCCTGGTCTGCTTACTGAGAAGTGAAAGTTTAAACAAATAGTATCAATTACAAAAAGGCGAGGACTCTGCATGATGAAATAAGCTTATGACTTACATACAGTACATAACACAATCCTGCGGAAATAAAAAAAAACAATGTATATCAACCACACAGCAATAATATCCATCAGCTATACAACATTAGCATTAGTGGTGTACAGTAGTGCCTGCTGTTCTGCCGTGTTTGTCTGTTTCTCAGTGTGTCTTCATTGAATTTATTTCAGATTTGGAGTTACGAAAATGACGTAGGCATCTTGAAGTCACAGGTGTGGGAAATTGGGGACAAACTGCTGTTGACTGAGAGAGAGAAAAAGAAACTGGAAGAAGAACTTTCAAAACAAGAGATGTTTGTACAACCTTTTGGCAAACAGGTTAAAAATAGCATTTGAATTTTTATCAGAATGTCTAAGAGTTTTAATATTTTATGCATTGAGATAAAGTATGGGAATTGAGAACTGAAAGTCCTATAGATCAGTTGGCTCTTAATGCAGTGAACACTTGATCAATGTAATAAATTTGGAGGTGTTGTCATTTATAATCCTACCATCCAAAGAGCATTATTTCTATAGATTTGCCATGCAAATGTCACACATCCATCAAATTATTCAAGGACATTTATGTACAAGTTCATGTGGACGGAGACAAAGTGCATGAAGATATACCATATCAGTAAAATATAAAATAATATGAAATCATTGTTGCTGATCCTTATCAACAGCATAACAAGAACATACCACATCACTCTTTGTGAATGCAGTTTTGAAGCTGCCTACCTGCAGTGATACATTTGAATTACAGGATATAGACTGCTTCATTTTCGGATTTGGGCTTCATTTCTGTCTCTTGCCCCCCCTCCCCTGCACGCCACATAGGACTGCCTTATTTTTTAAAAGTATGTGGACAAATTGCACTTGCAAGATCTATACACCTTCTTTAGATACAATTAGCAGTAGTTGTGTATTAAAATAAAAAGTATGTCATCCAACACAACACTTTAATGCAATGTTTGTTGGTAGAGTATGTACTGTTTGTTAATGTGTTCCTACTTGCTCTGGAGTAGAATATGTACTATTTATTCAGTTGCCTGACATACCAACAGCATCACACATGCACAGTGATGAATGTAAATCATTTTCACTTAAAAAAAATAGGAATGAAATAAATAGTACATACTCTAACATAAAGCAAATAGGAACTAAATAAATGATACATACTCTATGCCCCCCTACCCCCCCCCCCTCAAAAGAAAGGAAAACCTAATAAAATTTACACCATAAAACATGAAATTGCCTTGAAAAAGTACATTATATGACATTACATTCATAAAGTACAAATGGGAGCTGGATAACAATACAACGACAAACATAAGAGTTTCGATTTTTCAACAGGCATGAAGAGATTTCATACACAACAAAAACTCGATTTCATGTTAGGCTATCAACGTGACATATGTTTATTATTTTAATAAATAGTGAAATTAGTGCCATCTCACTAATGAAGAATATGCATGTTGCCAGCGTACTTATGTTTTTAAACTTTTGTTAAAAAAAGTGCCTGCTTATTCTGATGAACCGAAACACCACATTGTTGTGTGGCATTAAAGTGTTGTATTTGACAGTGTACTGTATTGGTATTTTATGTAGTAAACATGACAGGATGAGTCATATTAAAAAAGAACAAAACAGTACTACTTCAATAAATTCAAATAAATCATATGCCATCATAGTACTATACCTATTCTTAGCTCTTGTCGGTTTTTAAATGCTCTAGATATCAGGGATATAGGTTCGTAAGGGGGGCGGGAACACTTGTATAAATAAATAAATAACGCTGTATTTTGTAATTGAACCAACTGTTTTGGCACTACACTTCATTTTACTTTGTTATAGTCCCTGTCTAAAATGATTCTACAATTATTGCTTCTTGTTAACTGTGACACTAATTACTTTTGTCAGTCACTGTGTATTAATATTAATTGTACTCTACACGTTTGTTAGATATAAAAGATATCACTTTTAAATGATCAATTTTGCTATCAGAGTCACTGTAATCTTCTTTCAGTGATGCATTTATGAATTATTAATAAAATTTCAACTGTAACTGCTGAAATTGGAGTGATCCAAACCATGCCTTCACTTAGCCAAGTCCAAATGGCTTCTCCCATATACGTCTGTTCACAGTAACTGGTATCCTGGCCAGAATTAATCTACTGCTTGTATTTTCTCAATATCTCCAATTGGCTATTAATTCTGCTATTTCCTAATAGGTCCAAAAAATTAAAATTTTGAATGCTCTCTTGCCATTCACTATTAATGAATATCATGGTCTCCTTTAGTGTCACGTGTATAAACCCTGAATATGCATCTCATACTGGACAGTTTTAAAGTGATACCATAGATAACATGTGGGCTGGAGTATAGAGTATAATGACTCTAAGGGCTGGACAGTCCAGGAATCGAATCCCGGTGGGGGTGAAATTTCTGCACCTGTCCAAACCGGCCCTGGGGTCTAACCAGCCTCCTATACAATGGGTACCTTGTCTTTCCTGGGGGGTAAGCGGCCGGACCGTGGCGTTGACCATCAACCCTATCTAGCACTGAGGTTAAAGAAGGAGTAGAGCTATATGTCTACTCCACTTCTGGACCTTCGTGGCCTGTTCTAGAGTGAACTTACTTACTTAGTTACTTACTTACCTACTTACTTTTCTTACTTACTTACTTACTGTAGATAACATGGCATCAACCCCCCACTTGATTGACATTATGAAAATGTGTCAAAATCTCGAATTTTGTCTCTCCCAGTTCACTCCAAAACCCAATTGTTTTTGACATTGGAAGCTTTGTAACATTACCATCAGCAGTCTAGTCACTGTCAGGATGTGTTTGATCAAACACATCCTGAGAGTGACTAGACTGCTTATATAGATGCATGGTAATATACTGTAAAGCTGCTTGTACAGTCTTCCTGACGATGAACACTTAGTTGTTCAAAGCATGTTGAAGATAATATAATTGAATTGAATCATTAATGAAAAAAGTGTGCATTTTGTTGGTTCTTCTTATATGTCCTATGTACTAAGTCGATGTATCTATCTATCCTTGGCTAAATTCTATCTTCCTCACTCCTCAGTCTTCCCTTTCTGGATTCAAGGCTTACTCTGTCCTGCTAATGTAAATTCCCTGCATAACTGACATTTGTGCTGCTGTATCCCTTTCTGTCTCTGCAACATCCTAACAGTATCATCCAAAATATAAATTTTGCTTACCTAAGAAAATAACTAAGGTTCCCAGTGATAATAGTACACTGAGTTTCAATATCATATTATTTCCTTTATGGTTTTCTCCAACAAGTGTCAATCTTAAAGATCATGTAGAAAAAACACTACAGAAGAAATAAATGATGAAGTATAGTTTATTTCAATTTTAATTAGTATGTGGTCTAAAATGAAGTACTCTCAGTTGCTACTTGACATTTGTATATTTTTTCACAAACTAATGGATCCAAATTTTGTTCCTAGTACTGTAAGGACTAAATAACACATTCCATGCCTTGTCAATGTCATGCCCTGGCCATTCTGTGTCTCTAAAGATTGAGATAGTGTAGTTTCCGTTTGATATACACAATGTAACAGTGTTTGATTGACACATGTCATGTTCCTGCTGTACACTGCCTAGGCCACTTTGAAAGCAAATTTTCAAGGCCACGGCATGGCATGTGTGAATGAACGTATGCTGTCCCTTGATGGCCTGTGGGTGACCTGCCCAAGTTCGGCCTTTTCTGGCTACCACGTGGACATTCACAAAAGTCATTAATCAGAATGCTACTGCCTTTTGGATGCTTTCAATTCACTCAGTGATGATGGAAAAAGCCAGTTATACAGCAGAGTACATTTTAATGAACTAACCATTAAGTTAAAGCCAGTCTTTCTTCTGTTATGCTATGTCTCCATCATGCATTCTTTTCATTATCTGTGTACAACAACTGTTTAAATTTTCAGATTTCAAAATACTCATTCTGAAGTACTTGAAAAGTCCTTATTGTTGCACCATGCATTTCGTAGAATCACTTTAATTATCAATCAACAAATGCACTTACATAAAATTTCACATTAAAACACTTAAAAATCGCGATTTTAAGTGTTTTAATGTGAAATTTTATGTAAGTGCATTTGTTGGTTGATAATTAAAGTTATACTTGAAAAGTTTTTGCTTTTATCTTTCAGGCATTCAAACAGAACATAATTTCTTCCTCTTCTCTTGCTCAAAACACATTATGAATCCAGTATTTTTGTTTTTCTGCCTTTTCTTCTGCTCTTGCTAAAATCATATTATAAGTCCAGTATTTTTCCTTTTTCTTGCTTTTATTCTTCTGGAAGAAGATAAAGCACATGTGCAGTAATTAATCTTCCTCACAACTATCCTTGCTGACTACTGTCAAAAGTAGTAGGAGCAGACTTCAAAACAGGATCCTTTAAACTGTTGGATTAGCAGTTCAGATTTTTCTGACTATCACGCAGACTTTTACAATAGACACAGCAGGGGCAGGGGCGTGGCATAGTACAGGGGTGCTGATAAGTCCTTAGCCCAACCAGGAAGGAGACAAGCTAATGTTCCTGTCAGAATAGTGTGAATTTCCTTTGGCGCCTTGCCTTGCAAGAAAAGAAACTTAATGACAGCGTGCTTCTCAATTTTGTTGAAATCACGCACATCCCTGACATGCTCACAAGCTTATTTGCTTCTTGGTCGGGCTAAGGACTTATCAGCACCCCAGTATGCGTGAATTAGCCTTGATTGAATCAGCAGGCCCTTCAAAGTCTAACTTTAAAGAGTTTCGGTTTCATATATTAATACTTAATTGTATGTCTTGTATCAGGTCCATTCTTTTGGTGCTGAATTTGATATTTGGCATTTTTTTTGTATTTCATTTTACTCATTTTTCATGTGTAGTCAGGATTCCCCTCCTCTCTCTTCTAAGCAGGGGATGAGAATTTGTCCTCTTTCTGCAATCTTTATGTTTCTTAATGTGTATTACTTTCTTGTTACAGGATGATTTCTTAGACAGGCATGGAGCATTAAGGTAAATAAGTGCCTCTCCAATACATTTGCTATTAACAGTCTTTCATTGAAGTTTGTAATTGTACTTTTTAGTAAAGATTTATGGCCATGGTATTATAAAATATATAATGAAAATTGCTGTCCACCCAGGTACACTCCAGACCAAAAGCTAAGCATAATTCTGAGACACAGTCCTATTTTCAAACAGGCTTATCTAACATATTGTTAACATGAGGGGGTACTTTTTCTCTCATATGCTGCTGCTGCCGCCGCCGCCGCCACCATCATCCTTATTAAAGCAAAATTTAAACATTTCTTCTGTGCTAGAAAAACTTGTCCCCATTATTGTCAAGTGTTTATTTTTCTTGTTGTCTCTACTCTCTTTCTTACTTTTGCCAAGTACTTTAATAAACGAACTCAGTTTAATGCATGTATGGCCATGTATGGTATACATTGTACATACTGTAGTCCAGAAGTTTCAAAATATGTACAGCTGATACAATATTAGTATAAATGAAATGTGAAGAAATTAATGTGTTATGTACTATAGTAAAACATGTCTGAAAAGTAATATTAGGAATTCAATAGGTGATTGCCACCTATTTGGCTCCTGGGTCAAAGAAAATGCTTCCCTTAGTATACATGCTCATTAAGATGTGCTGTCTGTGTTCTTCCCTCATAGTCAGACCCCAAGTGTTTACACCCATACCAAACAAAAGGTAAAGTTATGATTTGTACGTTTTGTACCATTTGGATTGGATGTATATGAATGTACAACTTATTAATTTTATTTCAGCAATTTAGAAAGAGTAAGAAAAATTGCTGGTTCTTCCAGAGAAGTGCGTACGCTGAATATAATAGATGAGTCTATTACGTTTGTTAGACGGAAAAAGAGTGTACCTAGATCACTGCCGTCAGGCATGGGTATGTATATTATATAAACATTATTTTTCCAGTGTAACATATGGCACATAACCAAGGCATTTATTTACTGAAGTTGTGAAAATTATTTATTATGTAGTGCAGAGCATCATTCTACCATTACTATTGCACAGTATACATTGGATATGTACTGGCAAAAACCTGGTGTTACCAGTAATATCCCACTATTTAAATGAAACTCAACTAATCAGTTTCTGAAATTTGTACAGTGTATCTGCCAGCAACCAACTTCTCTGCTTGGTAAGTAGTACCTTATGCACCTCTTGTAGGAAAAGAGAAATATTAACCCTTTGGGACCAAAGAGAGGGTTCATCTGGCATGCAGTGTGATCCTGAAGATGCTGAAGGCCACTTTAAAATGACACCAGGAATGTACCAGTAATGGAACTTTGTGGACAGTGCTGTTGTGTATATGCATCTCTGCAGCTGGTGTGTTGTGTCCAACAGTTAAACACAGTTTTCTCAGTGTGTTCCCACTCTTCTTGGGCTCCTAAAATAGATTTTGTAACACATTTGTGTGACTAACTGCTGGTTCTGCTGGTATGACTGGTTTCTTGGGAATTCATTTTCCTGTCACTGGCACTGAATTCCATTCTCAGGCAAGTACAAAGGCATTATTTGGAATCAAGTACCCCCTGATTCTATCAAGAATTTTCAATGGTGTATATCCAGATTTGTATTGATCATACCAAAGTAACATAAAAACATACTACAAACCTCAACCTCACTTTTTACCGTCACCAACATAAATTTTATGAAAGAGAAAATCAAGGTTTGTAGCTGTAGGTCAGCTTCTGGGAAATACTGCCGGAATGGCTCAGGGGCAGTTGAGAGAGGTTCTGAGAGAGCGAAATACAACGTGCAACCCTCAATCCCACTGAACTTTCTGGATCCACCTTGGAGCCACAATAGCTTCCAACAGCATTTACAACCTTGCTCATGTATTTGTTTTTGCCTCACAAGTAGATGATAATTTGAAAGGATGACTGCACACAGGGTAGCAAAGTCTAAATACACAATTTCACCCATTTCATACATATCAGCATTTTTGCTAGTTTAATATTATTTGTGAAATGATAAGGAAGATTGATGTTGGTTCATGACATCAGGCGTCATGCAGCATTTCATAAACGAGACTTCAGATGCATTTTCATGTCACTGATAGAGAGAAGCACGCAACCGTGCATGCATATAGAAACCTCAATTAAATTGATCCGCATTGTGAGGTGATAAAAAAGAACAGTTTCTCTGAACACTTTTGTACACTAGCTGAAAGCCAGCTTGTTTTTATTCGGGAATAAAGTGACTGGATTACATTCTGTTCACATGTGTTCGAGAGAGAGCAGCATGAGTGTGAGCATGCATGGTGTAGTAAGATACTGGGACTCTGATGTCACCTGATTTTTACATTATGAGTAACAGCTGGGAACTCCAGTCAGAGGTGTTAATTAATTCATAAAGAGCCTGTTGAATTTTGTTCTATGAAATTTGTAAGAAAACTCTTTTAAGAACTTTTTTTTTGTTAGAGTATGCATTAAAAAGTTGACTCATGTAATTTAAATTCCAGTCTTAGCATGCTACACAAGACATTTAATTCTGCTGCCAAGGGGTCAGAAGTTGGACAAAGCATCTCAAGATACATAATTGTAGTGTGTGTATAGCCAGCAAAGTACATGCTGATTGGAAAGTATTGTGTGCACAAATCATTACGGTGTTCACATAACACTAAATGCCACTTTAGGCATAATATCAAGTGCTTTTGAAAATGCCAGTGGTTGCCTATAAAACTTGACCATTTATTGCCTTCCGTGTATAGGCCATGTATTTCCTCTTCCCTCCTCCCAGGGACCTTGAAAATGCTGGCTCTCTCCCACATAGTGGTTAGGAAATAGCTTTTTCAGCATGTTCTGTACCCCCACCCTAACCCCCCAGATTTAGTTACATTTCTACAAAACAATCTTTCCTTGCTGGCTTGCATAGGTTCTCACTGTGTATGGAGGCATTGCAGTGCCCCTGACCCTGTCACATGTTTTCAGTGACATTTATCTCAACAAAATTACCAAAGAAATGGAAAAGGCAAAAATCAAGGTTTATAGCTAGAGCAGAGTGCCTTGAGGTGCCTTTGTGTAAACCCAGGTACTAAGAAGAAAGCTGGGAGAGTAAAGTGCAAAACAGCCCTCTTTGCTACTTTTGGGTCCAACCATTTATCCACATTGGTGAATGACATATAAAAAAGAGAAACATGATGATGAAACCGTAAAGGAAGTATAGGCTACTGACATTGAATAAGGGAATAAGGCAAATATAGTGAGCAAAATAATGAAGAATACAGTGAAGTATTACAGACAGTGATTACAAATACTGCAAATAAACAGAGAAGAAGATCAGGAACAAAAATGGCTAATACAAAAACAAGCTATGGAATAAACAAAAGTAGGCAAACCATGATCTGGAACCACTGTTGGATGTGTATCAGTCTGGAGACTTCTTAATGCGAGAAATAATAATATTGTAGCAGGATGCAGCTGCGTCCAGTAGCATGATGACCTTTGAAGCCTCTGATGTCACACAACCAGGCGTCCCTCTTCCAGAATGAGGAGGAGAGAGATAGATGCTTCCATAATGCTCTGGAAATATACCTACTAGAAGGGAGTAGAGTATTCGAGAAGTGCATAAAGTGGCATATAAGGCAAGTGGACAGCAAGAGTCATGTAGTTGTTTGTCGCAGCGTGTCACCATGTGCATATATCACAGCGAGAGTGGACGATGCAGTGAAGGGGCGATTGTAACTTCAGAACTGAATTGTGCTGTGCAAGTGTTGTATCAGTGAATCTGTAAAGTACTGTTAGCAAGACCTGTGTCAGTGCTATGAGCATCAGGAGGCAACAGAACTATGAAAACTATAGCTAGGACTGTGGACATGGATTACTGAATGTACAAGGGCAGGGTAATCTCTTACATACAATTCTTGTAATTCTTATCATTGTTCCATTTCAATTACTGGATCTTTTTTGAACTATAGTGACAATAAACACTGTAATTTGTTAAACCCATGGGCCTATCTGCTACAATATTCATGACTACCCAGCCTCCCAAAGAACTGAGAAAGAATAAGGCACAAAATACAGACAAGAATTTGTGTTTGTATGTTTCAGTGCGAAGAAATTAAATAATCTAATTTAGATAGGTGTCATCACACTCCTCACAACGCACTTTGGTACCGAAAGGTTAATTGCATGCTCCTGAAGGATTTTACTTTACGATATAAGAACATAGTAGCAGTAGATATGAAGGCTACTGTCTTGTGGTATGTCATGATATGTAGTTTGGTAGAAGGATATTAATGTTTTGGAGGAACCTGTTACCTCTTCTGCAGTGAAGACAGAGGCAGCAGTTTCCATTAACTGATAAATTTCTGCCACACTACACAGCATTATATCTCAGAACATGGTAAGCTCTAGATTTAAATTTGATCAACTGCACCATATGTATAAACATGAAGATGTAGTTTCAAGTCAAAATTGTGGAGTAAACATTTGGTGTTACAAATATATGGGATAAATATTTAAAAACTTTGGTGATTATAAAACTGACAAATGCATGTGTGATTGCTTCCAGGTGCTATGTTTGACCCTGAGGATGAAGAAGGTGAAGTTTTTAACACCACAAATTTGGCTGATTTGAAAGCAGGACGTTGCATACCTGAAGGCTACAAAGGCCGTATAAGTGAGTTACAGTACCGTAACTCCTTGTGTCCTCCACATCTGAAATCATCTTATCCAGCAGAGACCCAGTTCCATGATCCACGACAATACAGGGATGAAGATCTCAAGGTGATATACAAAAGAACAGATAATGTATCTCTGTATTTTGGAGTAATTGTATGCTGAGAGTACACAGTTGGACAGTTGTTTGAGGCACTGAAATACATGCTGGAAGGCCTCGGGGGTTTTGATTTCCAGTGGGGTGAATTTTTCACTGACTTAATTATTCTGACCACACTGTGGCACTGAGATCCACCCAGTCTCTGAAAGAAAGGGGTACCAGGATTATGCCCTGGGGTGTAAGATATCCAGTGGTTTGGGATGACGACCTTGTCACCTTCATATGCTGACGTTCTAGAAATTCTGGGATCCTCAACTTTGAGAGCCTTCAGGCCCTCTCCAGGCCTGTATACAGATTGCTTTACCTTTCATTGTGCTGAGCAGAATTACAAGGAACTGTTAGTTCTATTGCGGTTAGTGTATTTTGGAACCTTAATTATGTCTTAAGTAAATTTTTATTATTTAACTTTGAAATTATTGTTAGTATAAAAAAAACTCTATTTGTATTTGTGCAGAAAACTGGGAATATCAATTACTGCTGTACTGATAAAATTGAAACCTTTGAAGTCTGCTGATTGGAAGCATTTACTTTAAAAAATGCAAAAAGTAATCAGAAGCAATTCATATAGCAAAATATTGAACATTTCTGACAAATGAAAGTGCATCACTGTTCTCATTGTTTGTATTGGATGTTTGTGATAAATAATGAGCATAACAAAATACACTAGAATTTAGTAATTATCTGTTCATGTCGATTTCCAAATACGTAAAGATTAAGCCGCACAACTAAAATAGATGGAGAATAGATAATATGAAGGATGTTAAATAAGTAATGTTTCCTAGGACATAAAAGTAAATAAGTCATTAACACATTAAATATAGCTTATTTATTTCACTGAAATACCATTATTTATCAAAATAATCTCAGAGCACATTGATGCATTTGTTCCATTTTGGCACATTTAAATACTGTATTGTGGTTGAAATCAGGCTCTTGCACTTCTGATTGACCACTCAGATTCAGTGGATAGGTCTTGAATTGTTGGTTTGCCAGTTTTTCAGAAATGTGTCCTCCACTTGTGTTGTATTCTTATCCATATTATATATGCTGAGCTAAATGATGCAATAGTCATTTTATGTCTCCATTTTTGAACTTGCCACCTTTTTTTGACACATTGCATTCTGATTATGCTAGCTCCTTACACCACTGTTAGTAGGTTCTAAATTTCTATGTGGGGAAACATGTTTCACCCATAAAATGCAAATCTCCCTACAAACTTCTTTGCAGTCAAAATTTCCAATTTTCTTGCCATTGTACAATAACTGATCCCCTGAATAGCATCTGAGTGATTGCTTGCTACATCGCACTGCAAAGTAAGCATGTTCAATGCAAATGTTTCAGGCTAGGGGATCTTGCTTAGTGTGCATGTGTTAGAACAGTCTTTAGGAACATGGATTTCAGTTATGTAAAATAGTTTGAATTGGATTAGGTAGAGTCGAATGACAAGTGTTTTCGATGCAAGTGATAGATGTTCTGGTGCTGTAAGAACAGGAAATTTCTTTATTAGCTGAAGCAGTATTAACCTTGCTTGTTTGGGAACAGGGAATTTAAATTATCTTCTCCTGGGTGTCCATTTTTTCATGTCCCTTAGCAGAGGGGCTTTGTTGCATAGGGTGCCTGCATCCTGCTGGGAATTTTTACCATGTAGGTCACCATACTGTATTTCAGAGAAGATTCTCACTCACAACCTCCAGCTCCTAAGCAGGCATCACACATAACGATGGCAGAACGTACCATTTGATGTGAGAGTGCTCCTTTCTTGAATGTATGGATCATCTCTTTGAATGTTGTGTTTCTGATGTGGATTGCTCACATAAACTCTGTCTCTTTTGCTGTCCCTCAAAAACAGTTACAGTTAATTTACATCTGGAGATACTGAAGGCCACAGTTTGTGAGTTATCAACTGCTGATTACCTTTTCTAGACAAGTTGTTGAGAACTTAGTTGTGTTGTATTGTCCTGCATGAAGTAATTGCATTTTTTCCTTGTTCTAATTCTGTGAAGAATGTTTTCAGAATTAACCTGACAGCACAGTAGGAATCTGTTTCTTTGAAAGATGCAGGAACTTCATGATCTGCATGGGGATTTTTGGAACACCCATATCTGTTATTCTGGCTGTTTACATCCCCATTTAATGTTAAAAGTGTTGCAAATTAACATTGTTTTGTTCAACATGATAAAATATTCATAGGCAGTGCCTGTGAAAATTGTTGACAGTACAAAGAGCATGTCAATCACTCCCTTCAGATGGCCAAACTTTTAGTTTACCTTGTTTAGGGACACAGAAGACTTCTGTATATTTGGGTGTTGGGTGCCAGGTTTTGTATGGGGGTAGTGTTACTAGTATTGGAGAAAGGAGCCTGGGCTTTTTCTACTTTGTGCATATGTTGTAATTGAGTGAGTTGTGGCAGTTAAAGGTCAGCAACTAAAGGGAGATCAGTAACGTGGAAATAAGTGCAGATAAGTTTTTATAGTGCAGTGTAAGTTTTAACACATTTAATGAGCACTGTGGTTGAGTGTATAAGCCTTTTTGTAATTTGGAGGGCCTGGTTTTGCATCTTGCTGCAGAGAATGGCTTTCCTAACTGGATTTTGTACTAAAGAATGCCTGTGTCTCCAGGCAGATGTTGGACCATTTCCTTAACCCCTTGATGCCGGAATGAAATCCCCACCCCCCGGCCACTTTAATGGCCATTCGACTATTTAAAGAGCTCACTGCACGACATATATATGTCGTTCGGCGGCTAAGGGTTAAATTGTGACATGTCTTGTCATTTAACACTGTAATCTGAGCAATTTAAAGCATTATGAAGTAAACCAGGACTGAAAGAATGAATGCCAACAGTGACAGTATGAATTTAATACAAAATTTGACTTCTGCACTGTATGTAAATATTAGCCAACATGTAATTTTCCTGAATAATATTGGAACAGCATGTGGCCTGAATTGTCCTTTCAGTTTCCGTCTTTGTGTCTGGTAGAATGTACTTATTACTTTTACTAGTCATTGTACCTACAGTTTATATATGTGTGTATTTTCAATCTGTTTTTGTAGTTGGGTTGTGCTGTGGACATAGATCAGTGTGATTCCTTAAGTACCAGCATGTTACTGCCTTCAGAAAAACAACGTAAAAAGGATCGTGGGCAGGTAAATGGTTGCATGAATTTAGAAAGATAATACAGCACATGAAAAGAATGGTAGATTCCTGATAGTTTTGAATCCTGATTGAGGTTCTGTTGCATCCATCCTGATATGTGTAGTCAAGGTCATTTCTATGTTGGGTACAGAATTTGGTTTAAATGCTTATCTCTGTGCATACTTGTCTTTGAGGCATTACTGTACAGCCTTTTAGAATGTTTCTTTATGTATTGTTTTGTATTTTAGTGTGACTTAAGTATGTACTGTAACATACCCAAACAGTGAATGCAAAAGGCAAGAGAAAATGCGTTCTTGTTATTATCCTTGTAGTCTGAGTCTTCAGTAATTCGAGGTCACCTTGAATTATCAAGATTCTACTATATTATGTTTTCAGTATCTTATCTTATAAACCCATTCACCTGTTATGTTTGTTATTTTTGTGTCATCAGTGAAATTGCACTTTATAACCAATGTAGCATAGGAATGTAAGAATATTTTGTTTACTACAATCTATAGTTTTGATCTGGTTATAGTCTAATTCAGAGAATTTGGTTTGTAACTTGTGTAGTTGAGTCTCTATTTTCCAAAGCTGCAAAGTCCATAATTTGTTATTGCATTGCAATATTTGAAGGACAGTATTTTTTATGCCCTCCTGCTTAAATCAGTTCTCCAGCTTTGTAAGTTTAGTATGTTACCTGATTGATGTTTTCCAGCTTAATGTTTGACCTCACTTAAAATGTTTCCGTGGTCCCAGTATTAGTGCGTCATGCGTCATAGCTAAGGTTACTTTAGTTTGGTGTGTTAAAATTTGCTCCCATATAGACACATTGAATGCATGTATTGTTTTGGGAGACAAACAAAACACAAATGCAGTGCAATAATTCTATCCCCATAAATTGTGTTGTGGATTCTACCTGCTTATGATTCTTCTGTTTCCAAATTAATCACAAATTTTAAGTTTTTTTTTTATATATATAGGGTATATATATATATATATATATATATATCTTATGCAGAAGCGACATTTTCTTCCTGTGGTGCAATATTACCAGTGTGTGGAAGTGTTTTTCAAGTTGTGGTTATGATTTTTAATTTAAGGTTTAACACTAATTGGACTGGCAGAAAAATATCCTAACATAAAATAAGGGAATAATAGTCATTCTGAATAGCAGTTCTTCATGTAAGTTATCAACAAATTATAATACAATGGAGCCTCTGTCCATCATTTCCATATATGTCATTTTCATGCAAGTGTTGTTCATTTCTTTTGTTCCCATGTAAATGACATTATTTTTATCATACATTTCATTTCTTGAAAGTATCATTTTACCAGGTCAGTTCAGAATTCTTGGTCCTGATCCACAATATTTTCAGATTGCTTGCTTCTGAAATAAGAGAATGAAAATGATATTTTTGGAAAATGCAGTAGCATTCATCTGTATATACTGGTAATTATCATTACAGCCATGAAATGTCACCTTTTCAGGGCCAAATGTGGAATTTTGGTCGGGTGGTAGGTGTGAGGGTAGGGGCCAAGAAATATGTTGTTACATATTGAAATGTAATTTCAATTAACATTCATTAGGAGTGTGTGCCCTTCCCTTTGCCACTTTCCATGGAACTTGCAAATGTTCAAAATATTATGTTCAGATCCCTATACCAAATTTCACCCAAATGAGACAATAAATGTGGGAAGTACAATTGGAAATTTGTTTACACCCCCAAGAAATTTATGGCTTTCACTGCGCCAATTTTCACAAAACTCAAAAGTTGCTAAATACATTTTTTTGAACATCTGCACACATACTCGTATCCAAATTGGATGACAATGAAGAAAATCTGAAAAACTTTCATTTATACCCTTTAATAAAAACATGCCTTTCCCTGTGCCAATTTTGTTGAAACTCACACTTGCACAGCAACTTTGTGTGAAGAACTGCTATGTGAAATTTCATGAAAATCTGACAAAAGGTTTAGTTTAATCATACTAGTTCATGGACAGATGGATGTGGTTCTTTGCATTAGAACACCTAAAGTGACTGGCACATGGGTGTTAATGTAACTTGTGTAGGCCTAAGTGAGGAATACAGTTTTGGTGTGGTTTGGTTTGGTTTGGTTTATTCTGTTCCATGCGAGCAGTGGTTGCACAAACGTGCCTTAGCGTCACATAAATTGTCTGTATCCCCCCCCCCTCTTTTTAATTTTACATGCAGAATCCTTTATAGAATTTGTCATAACCTCAACCCACATGGTTTACTATTGTACCCACTGGTATAATAAGTACATTTTGGATATAGAGTATTTCAGTAAATAATGAGTAAGTGACATGCATTTATTTTACTTTTGTTTTCACACATTTTCAAGGTAACTGTCGAGTACTGTATTAAAATGAATTCGTGTACGACTGACTTACCTGTCATTTACGGCTCACTTTTGTAAGTTGTTTATATTAGTAGTGTGTAAATAATTTTCTGTTGTTGAGCTAGAAGTATATTTGCTCTTTTAATTCATAGTAGGCATGACATGGAATTATATTAGGACATAACAGCATTGGTTCTGTAATATGTTACTGACATTGACCATGGCTCTTGTTTTCATGTTGTGGATTTGGTAATTTTAGGTACAGATGTAGATGGAGGTAATTTTGTGTGTTACTTTAATTTTGATCAGTAAGCCAGTACTGAATTTTTTCACTTGGTTGGCTGCCATCATTGTAGGTTTTGTACTTTCTTTCTAGCATAATTTTAAACTATCCTATGTGTTTTTTGTTAAAGTAAGACAATTTCATTTTCAGACATCCTATAAAAAACCTGGTCCTCCAACTCCTGGTAAAAATGGTGGTCGCCTATCAATCCAGGTGAGATTGTGGTTTTGCATGGATACAACATTGATTTGCTTCCTCCATATTTTCTGTCTTTTCCAATATGTTTTGCAAGTTATTTTGATGTTCTAGTACATCTGTTTATCATGTTGAGCCTTGAGCCTGTTTTCTTCTACAGTGTTCTAACACATATAAAGCACTTTTCAGTGAATGTTGGTGTCTGCATTGGTGTGGAGCTGCTGCTTCTTCTCCTCCTTTAAAAATTGTTCCAATAGTTGAACGACCGAAGCCAAAAAATTGCTAATGTGATGTGGAGTTCCGCCCTTGTCATGCCTTTATATTACATCCATTGCAAAATCAAAAGTTTCTGCCCTTCTCTTTCTAGAAGTTGATACTTTTCTTTTTAATTTTCACCTTTCTCAAGCATTTTGAAGGACTGTTACACTCAGAATATACTAAAACAGAAGAATAGTTGGATGATGTAAACATGAAATACCACACAGCAAGTGAGAAAGACTTGTTATAAACATTTGTCCTTAGTCACTTCTCCACTACTACTAGTCAGTGAGTTGCTCTTCATCTTTACCTTCCCAAAGTGCATTTGCTAGCATGCCATGTGATTTTTATATTATTTTTGACAGGAACCAGTTTGGATGTCATTTGTATGTGCTTATTTTCATAGCTCAAATGTAAGTGGAAGAATTACTGTGCTGCCCATCATCATTATCCATCACATTTGTTGATGATGGAGACAGATGCTCCAGATTGAAGCACACTAACCACGCAGGACAGTTTTGTCATATTAACAAATTTATTTAATACTCATGCAAATGGCTTGCGATATTGGCATTTCAGATTTAGCTGTGTTATTTTGAAGCTGTTCCGTCATTTCCGCATACTTTCCAATTGCTGTCTCTAGGGTGAATGAGATATGGTATTAAAGAGGGCCAGTATTTAGATTTCATAATGAGGATGGGGGTGTGGATTAAGGTGCTGTTTAATAGGAAGGGATTTTACTGAAGTAAGTTACACCTTTAGGTTTCTGTGACCGTGCATCATGATCAAATTGTGAAATGAGAGAGAAACCAACAAGATGCAACAGTTAGATATTTATTTTCAACAATTTCTCAACATGTTTCGGGCATCATTATGCCCATCTTCAGGAGAACAAGACGTATGTTACTGCAT
>Ga0131853_10009178_pt1 | contig 18071 bp, 22 predicted proteins | sample TergutLab28metaG_FD_92764 | JGI IMG/M metagenome (GOLD analysis project Ga0131853, IMG submission 92764) | Labiotermes labralis P1 segment gut microbial communities from Petit-Saut dam, French Guiana - Lab288 P1 (version 2) (version 2) | ecosystem: Host-associated > Arthropoda: Insects >... | reverse complement strand
CCCAAGCCTACTGTTTTCACAGCCCCAGGTGTGTCAAATGCGCAGGCAATCATAGCACTAAATATTGCCCATGTAAAGAAAAATCTGAACATGTCAAGTGCGTTCTTTGCAATGGCAACCATCTGGCCAACTATAAAGGATGCACCGTTTACAAAGAAATACAAAAACGAACTTTTCCACCACTGAGAAACAAACTTGAAGGTAAACCCCTCGCCGCCCAACCCCGATCGTACATCAGACCTGGCACGTCGTACTCTGCCGCGCTCACATCACAACAACAGCAGTACGAGACCGCCACTGCACGTATCCAACAAATATCCACCCAACAACAACAAATCCACCCACAAACAAGTGAAATACATGAACTAAAAACCATGATGAAAAGACTCGTGGAACAAATTAGCACAATGTTACACCTACTCACAACTGTCGTATCCAAAATGAACTAAATGCAACTCAAAATAGCCTTATGGAATGCCAATGGGCTTGCACAACATACAGAAGAAGTGAAAAATTATATACAAAACCAACAGGTAGATATCATGCTAGTAGTAAAGGGGCCGGGTTTGGCCCACATTATTAAAAAGTATCGGCTTTCGACTAGATTTTTCGCTTCCATCTTCAGAGTGGTTGCCGCCTACAGTTTGGTAATGTGACGCCGTACGGTTTGGTAGCTGTAGCTCCATCGCCCTCCCTACGCTAAATGAAGATCACGTGACTTGTGGAGTATGGAGCAAGAATGGTCTAAGTCGAGGTTAGTGTAAGAGAGTAATAAGTGCAATAATATTATTGGAAATGATCGGTTTTCGGCGGGGAAAAAAGCAGCCATCATCGGGGTGGTAGCCCCCGTGCAGTCTGGTAGTCAAAAAATGGGCAGAAGCCCCATAAAAATTCGAAGCCGCCGCCCACCGAGCAGTCTGGTAGTCCCAAAAAGAAATTGGTCAAAAGCCGTCACGTGACTTGTGGAGTATGGAGCAAGAGTGGTCTAAGTCGCAGTGAATGCCAGAGTGTAATAAGTGCATAATTATATCATTGAAAAGGATCGTTTTTCGATAGGGAAAAATGCTGCCATCATCAGGGTGGTTGCCCTCGTGCAGTCAGGTAGTCAAAAAATGGGCAGAAGCCCCCAAATTTGGAAAAAAACCACAGTGTAGTCTGGTAGTGTGCCCCCGTACAATCTGGTAGTTCAAAAAATGTGCAAAAACCCTCGAATTCGGAAATAAAAAAAGTCGCCGTACAGTTTGGTAGCATGTGCGCCCCGTACAGTCTTGTAGAAGTACCTTCATGGCCCCTGCGCTAAAGGAAGACCACGTGATTGGTAGTAATGAGTGCAAGAGTGTAATAAGTACAAGAAGTGGTCTAAGTGTAAGTCGGTCATTTTACAATATGGCGGTCAGCGCGGTAACCAGGGCGTTAGTTTTAAAGTACACTTTATATGTCTGTGTGTTTTCTTGAAAAGAGTTGGCTGAATCGGTAAGATTCCGGACTCATAATTGAACTATTCTAGGTTCGAATCCTGCTGCTTTAACCATCCTTTTTCAAAAAAAATATAGACACGCCATTACATAAAATGTAGGATCTTATTAACCGTATGCATGAACAAACATGACTTCTCTCCACCTGGATATGCAAAATGTGGCGAACTTTGAATATTAGAAAACGACATCGTCAGTATTGGTAGTAAATTTTGATGAAACCAAATTTGAATGCACGATAAATTCGAAAGTGGATGCGATAGACACTATGAAAATACAAAAAAAAAAAAATGAAAATTTTCCCAGAAATTGGCATGTCATTTTTTAGGGAGTAGCCCAGACACGTTGGATAATGTTATAGTTCAGTTATGCATGTATAAGGTAGAGGTATACTCACTATTGGAACATGTATTGGAGCTCTTCATGTAAGTGTTAAAAGGAATTATCTAATTCGAAACATTAATGTACACGTGCAATAGGGTTAATACACGCGTGCAATTAATCGTGTTGCAACTTGCGTGCAAGGTTCATTTGTGCAGCCTTGATGCCATCGAAGATATTAGCGTAGAAACACATTCTCAACAGGGTGATGTGATAGGACAGTTCTGCATTCACGAAATGGAGGTAGACGCGTTAGCAGAACGTGTCTCGGAGCTATGTATGTAAGTGTAAAAAGGGATTATTTAATTTGAATCATTTTGACACATGTGGCAATTAATGCACATGCGTCAGTATAAGTCTTGAATTACATGTTTTTCGAAGAGTGAGTGATTTATTTGTTTACCAGTGTGCAGTACTGAAATGCTGATGCAATGATATTAGTGAATAAAAAAGAATAAGCACATTTGGCACGGTCAACTTTGAGCTCGGGTCATGTTACAGTACAGTGTTGCATTCACTACTTAGAGGTAGACTCGTTAGTGGAACGTGTCTCGAAGCTTCTCACGTAAATGTAAGAAGGGATTATCTAATTCGACACGTTTGTTGAAGGTTAAGCTGATTTTTACGCAATTGCTGCATAAAAGCTAAGTGATAAGAATGGTAGCCATCTTTTGTAAAGACGATCTTCGGCCTGCATACCGACAAGCCTGGTTTGTTGGGTAAGTGCGTCTTCTTTGTTTGATACCTAACAGTACTGTCGTACTGAACACTAGGAGACAGTAACGTGTTATAAGATTAAAGAGGTTGCACTTAATTGTGTGAACACGCATCTGAAGATGGTGTTGCTCGGTAAGTACGTTGCTGTTTATAAAAAAAAATTTATTTACAAATTTTAATAATATTACAGATTACATAGCTTGCTGTCTCTGTTCTTTAGACGAGTAAGCGAAGTACTATCTTGTCTCTTTGTCACGTATGCATAACCAGAAAATTACTTTCTACCCAGCGTACATGACAAAGGAATAAGATAATATTTCGTTTCAGGGGACGCGTGTCCAGGATCCCCCCTTTGCCGAGCTGTCAGCTGTTTGCCGTATAAATGTATGTCTTTTTAGTGGTCAAGCCGGTCATGCGACGTTTAGCATCTTGAAGAAGAAATACCCGGAATTTTTCCCCCCGTAGTCTGCTTCTTCTAACGTTATAGTAGATGTTAACCGCGCCTGACCGGTTTGAGCACTAAATTTGATATATGCACTTTGCAGCTCGTTTCACACACGTCTACATTGAAGAAGAGGTGCAGTGAAGGTGTTTCGACTCGCCCGTCCAGGATTCAGCTGCCTTTTAGTTTGCAGGGTAGGTGTATTTGTCATATATAGTGCACATACCTTTCTGGTAATGTAATTTTCTTCCATGGATGCTAACAATGCCTCGAAGCTATGAGCACTAATTCTGATAAATACACTTTACAGCCCATATCACACACACGTCTACACTGAAGAGGTACAGTGAAGGTGTTTCGACTCGGTCGTCCAGGATCCAGTTGTCTTTTGGCGGTAGGTGTATATGTCATATTTAATGATCATATCTTTGTGGCATTGTTAGCATCTGAAGCAAGCTTTAACCCCGTTGAAAAAAAAATTACCCACATTTCCCATGTAGTTTTGCTGGATACCTACAATGCCTCAAAGGTATGAGCACTAAATCTGATACATGCACTTTGCAGACCATCACACGTCTACGTGGAAGAGGTGCCGGGAAGGTGTCTTGTTTCGGGAAAACAGGTTAGTGCAGTGTGATTACACGACTGTACACAACTCCGACATTCGCGTATGAATTCTTCTCCCTTGATATGACGAATGTAGACGCAATCCCGAAACCAGAGTGCGTGTTCCCTCCACGCGTCATCTGCGGGACGCCAATTTTTTAACCCCCCGCCACAGTGAAAGCATATTGTCCTATCACCTTGAACTGTAAATAAAGTGTCGTATGTAGACTCGATGATAATGATTCTACTAGTGATACAGAGATAGTGATGATGTATATACCTTGTAGTAGAAAACCGCAGCACTCAAAGAATCGGGGGAAGGATTCATACCGTGAGGCCAATGAGTGTATGACTTCAATCGCGAAACTTTGGTATCGAAGATTAAATATTTAGGTCCCTGCCAGATAATCGTGGCACTTTGCAGTGGGCTGCTTTGCTCTGTCCTAGAAATAGGTATGTACTCCATTGCCGTCGACTCGAAATGAAAGTAGGTTTCACACGTCGTGTGAATATAAAGTGATACATTGTTTTTATCTGGAATGAACTAGTTTATTTTCGAACAATAAACATTTGTTTACAAGTGAAAAAATATGTTAGAAGCTGCTACGTGTTTTAACAATAATAATAATAATAATAATAATAATAAGTAAGGCTACTGTGAGTGTAAGCAAGTACAAACCGTTAAACAATAATAAGTATTTCTGTAATAATTTTTTTTTACAATGTCGTCTTGAGTTCGTCAAACAGTTGTGAATTCACTATGTGCTTACTGGCGTTAGGAGCCGGTTCGACATAATTAACCGAAGTCAATGCCACAGTCACATATGCCAAGACGTAGGGCAGAGAGAGAGGGTACATTTTCAGTTGATTTTGAAGGACGTGAAACATTCTCGAAAGATACTGCAAGTCTCCGAGTCTCGGGCAGATGTACTGTTTATCGAGATACAATCGAGCGATCCCGTAGCTTCCCGTCGTGTTAAGTCTAAAATCGCCCTCCTTGTACCCCTACTGCTCGTTGCCACACATGGACTCGCATATCCTAGGCAGACATTCCGCCATCTTGTTGACCTGTCGATCGTCGAGAATGAGAATGGTAGAGCCGTTCTTCTTTATGGATCCGAATTTCACGAAGGGATGATAATATCGAGCGGGGTAGAAACGGACGGAAACGTATTTAGTCCTGTCTTTTTCGATGAAAAAGAGGCGTCGCAGTAGGACGCGTTTAGGATCGAATATCAGATTGACGGCCTCGGCGTAGAAGTTGCAGGTGTCAACTTCTGGCGGTCGGACGCGTTTAGGCGCCGATGCTTTAGGCGACGATGTTTCAGTAGCGTCTGGCCGACGTCTTCTAGCAGACATTGTCGAGGGCAGAGTGATCGGGCAGCCTACCGCTCGTTCAGTTTCTAGCAGCTGAAACAAATTTGGACGAATGACGTGCCATGTCTTTATGGCACCTTACATAAGATTTCGTAAGCAGGTGGAACATCAACCAATCGTAGAGGGAATGCGCGGTTTTGGTTGCGCAATCGACGTTTGGAAATTTGTGACAAGGCAGGCTGCACCAGCGTGTATGATTGAAGGATTTGGGCTGGGACAGTTGAAACCTGTAGGTTAAGATTAGGGTGTCCCAGCAGTTCGGTGTGAAATTTGCATTTCATAACGCCATAGCAGTAGAGGTGAGCGAACTACGCTACCGCCTCGCTCACGACCATGTACAGATCGTGATAGGCTAAGTGCCCGTCCTCCCAATTGAGACCGTTTTCGTGTGAGCCGTGTGACGTCATGCTATAGGGGCTCTTGAAACGGAACGAATCGATCATGTTTTTGGCCGCCACAGAGAGTTCATTGACCATGATCTCACCCTGGCGCCCTCTCAAAAATTCGAAATCTATTACAACCTCCATATCGGCGGTCGACATAGCTGAGAATGACGAAACTACGATTAAGTACCTACCTTTTATAGACAGCTGGAGCTGCATTGTCCACCACCTCCGCCGCCGCCGTTACCTCGTCGCGGCTACCCGAATTCGGAAGCGAAGGCTCGGACGATCTGTCGGTCTACTGCTGACGACGCACCGTCGAATTGCCCGACGAATTGTTTGGGGGTGAACCCCCGGTCCATGTAGAGGGCGAGTAGACAGCAATATTTGCCGCAGATATTACCCGTCAGGCCCTGCAGTTGTCTCCTGTTATAATCCCAGACGGTACAGTTACGTCGCATGAAGACCGCTATGTCGGGGACGAGCGGTACGACACCGTACGAATCGAAGAAATAGGCGCTTGAGTATTTTTGCAAAAAATGTCGGCTAGCCAGTGTGAACCTTGCTGCGTGTGAGGATCGGCGTTGATTATGACCGTGCCAGATTGCGTGACCAAGCGAAGCAACATATCGGAGGGGAAGACACCCAAGAACGATCACACGTCCTTCAACGTACACAATATCTGCGTCGTGTTCATGTTTAAATTCAAAAATCCGTTGTGACCTTTCGGGAGGTATCTACGCGAACCGAATTATCCTTTTCGAGATAGAATATAGACGTGATGGGTTAGGTAACGGCTTGCTGAATTTTAATTCCACTCTAATCGGGTGTCAAGTCGAAGAGTAGCATGATATAGCTGCTTATATACATGTCGTGAGTTATCTGGAGACCCGAGTTAGAGTGGTGAGTGCCCGAACCTTCAAAGAGCGTCCTGTACCCGATGACAGACGTCTTCTCGTGATCCATGCACAGAGACAGACCATAGGTCGGTATATGTTTGCCGTTCACGTTCAGGGCGAAAGAACTCAGATCGTAGTGGCGGAAATTATAGGGGTTCGTCGTCACGGAGCCGAGAAATTCCGTGTTGTTCACCACGGTGAATAGGAGTCGTTTTGGTATGGTTCCCAACAAGGCGTTCTCTATGGAAAGCGATTGCGCTCCGCTCTGGACTCTGGTCAGATTGTAGCGTGCGAGAGCTTCCTTTCCGAGAGCGATGTTGTGCGCCAACAGGAGCGACGTACTGGATCTGACGCGTTTGACCAAAAGTTGGGCGTCGAGAAACTTGAAGACCGTCTTTGTTTCCGCATCTTTGTTCATCAGGTAGAAACTCGGCTTGGCCTTTGTGAGTTTAATCTGCATTCGGACGCCCGGGATTAGATATAGCGGTACGTAGAATATGTCGCTGTGGATGCGGCCGTAGAGTTGGACCTCTTTGCTCTGCTTGATCTTGATCGATCGCGTGATGAATCTTTGTTTTTCGCTTCGGCGAAAGTAGGTTCGCAGGGCAATAGGTCACCGTCATCCAGGTATCAGAACGCATTTGGCAGATGCGTGGCTGCGGCGTCACTGCCGTACGTCAATAGGGTCTCGAAATACGATCCATAGTTATAGAGTTCGTTGGCCTTTGTTATAATCACACCGTTTAGAGCGATGCTACATTGACTGAAGAGCGAGTGCAAGAAATTATTCGTCACCGCAGTAAAACGGGTGTTGTCGAAATGTGTAACGCCAGCCTTCGTCAGTTTACCCCGAATATATAGTTTTATGTTTAGGTCGACGTATGTGTCATTATCGGCGGGAATCAGGAATTCTAGATCGCTCTGTTCCACGGAAGCTATGGGCCTGTACGTCACTTCGGTCGTTTCGACGACAGACGTCAGTATAGGTCTAGGGACAAATATATCGAACTCCGAACTCAGAGACAAAGACATGGTTGACGGCGACAGTCAGACCGATGCCTTTTAGGAGAAGATATCTCTTTTTGTAAGCCTCGGTTTCTTGCCGCCTTTCTGTCTCCGCTTCGCGACTCCTGCCTTGCGCTTGCGACCTCTTCCCCGCAACTTACCGATCAGATTTTGAGCCGTCTCGTTGAAGCGACGCGAGACTATATCCCGAGGGTGTTCGTCCGTTGATCTGGCGATGTCTGTCAAGATATCGCCTACGGTACGTAACGTCTCTCGCCCCAAAGTCTTGGCGCGACTCCAGAGGACCGGTCTAACCATTCGCCATAGCCCTGACAAAATAAGTACCAATCCAATAGCCCCGCGGAAGAAAGGGTGGAGCCGCGTATATGGATCCTATGCCGTCGTGCTTGCCGCGACCCGCCTGGTGAAGGTAGTACCGCACGAGAGGATCCATAAGCATAAAATGTACGGCAAGGATGATGACGAGGCTATTTTATATTACCACCTCGAAACGAGCCGAAAATGTAAGACCACCTTTGAAGGCGTCGTGCTACTCTTGAATTCGACCGGCTTGCCCGTCAATTGCAATATCTCTACCATTATACTTTTAAACGTCCGCTTCTCGACGGGCAGATAGTAGACATTATCGAACACGATTTGACCCGAGAGTGACGGATAAATATACATCCTCATACAACGGACATGGGCTCTACCCACATACTGAGGCGATATCAGATCGCAATATATCAAGCCTGTAGTGTCGCCAACGACTGTCGTGTGTTTAAACGTACCCACACTGTTCGGAGGATAGGAGAATTCGCATAACCCCACTACCCAAATGTCGGAAGAACCCATTTTTACGGGTCGCGTCTACTCGGACGTGAATGCTGCGATCGTGTTATCCGGTAATAGATTCTTCGAGGTGTTACTCAACAACGTCACGTAAAATGTTTCAGATCGACGTGGGACATCTCTCACGCTCGATGCCGGGATCCAGGAATCAAAGTCTTTCGAATAACATCTCCAGCCGATTAGATATTCTAAAATGCCGCGTCTGAACCGCTTGTTCAATTTTTATCTATCTTATACACTGTACGTCTCGTGACGCGAACTCGGGTCAGTTCTTCCTGATAGGATTGGGCCTCTATAGGATTCCCGTTTAAATCTTCCAATTCGTAGAGGGGTCGCGGACGCTTCTCTATCACCTTCGCGATTCGAAATATCTCAGTGCTAAAATTCTGCTCGGCGCTCTTGTCAAACTTATTCTTCTGCTTACTGATAAGCAAGTGTTGCCCCACGCGAAACTTGGCCTTCGCGAGGCGAACGCCGCGTCTCCGGGCCTCCATCCTCTTCCAAATCGCGAGGACGTCCGAATCGGAAACTCGCGACGGCGCCATGCCCGTCGCCGAATGAACCGTGTCATTGTAGGCCCTGACAAATTTTGGAAAAACGTCTATATACCTGTAGGTATTTTTGTATGTGAAATATTTATACGGCCTATCGCGAATTGTTCGATGCGCGCGTTCGATTACGCAACATTTAACGTCCGGATTCCTACATACCTGAAACTGAATGCCCTCGCGTTTCAACATCTCTTGGAAGTGTTTATTCAAGATTTCTTTGCCCTTGTGTGTTCACACACAGACGGGACGCCTGCGGCGATTAGAGTCCTCGAATATCGATATAAATGCCGACGCAACGGCTGTACCTGTCTTTGAACTCAGAGCGACCAGGTGTAGAAATTTAGAAATTCGTCAATGACGGATAAAATGTACTTCTAATTATCGGTACATTTGCCGAGAGCCCGGACGTCGAGCAGGTCGCATTCCCAGACGTCCATCACGTTATTCACCATATAGGGGTTGCGTGCGAAACGCTTCCTGTTCGGTCGGTGAAGCGTGTAAGCATCCTGCTTGTCTAGCCAGTCATTGTTATTGTCGAAGTTAATATTATTATTCTTCTTCTTCACGGCCACACCGAGTGTTCGCAGGGTCGAAAACGCCGTCGGTCTGGCGGGGTCTTAGTACAATCTGCTGGCAGCGGAGGTGGCCATCAGTTCTTTGCCCACCGACGACGTAACGCTCTTTCGATACCACGTCACCTGATTAACGTGAAGAGGGGAGCAATGTCGTCACGATATTTAGATCCTCACGTTACCTGTATGTCGGCGCCGGGCCGGTAGTCTGTCAAATAAGCGTTAGTCAGCTCCAATATTTTCTTATATTTTTTCAGTTTCAGTACGGCGGGAGGATGCGGGTTCTAGTAAGACTTCCTGTAGAAAATCCGCGATTGCCTTCATACGCGTCTTGCGTGTGATATCAGCCTCCCCATCTTTTTAAGAAAATTAACCCTTTTGTCGTAGGGGTGTTGCATTTTGCGTTTTCGCGTCTTCTTATTTTCTTCGACAGAGGCAGATGTGGAGACTTTAGTTTAGGGGCCGAAACAAGAGGTGGAGGTTTTTTCGGGCCTCTCCGGAAAACTTTTCGGCCGAAACGAGAAACATTTCACGTAAAATTTTTATTATTTCGAGGAAACGATGAGGCTGGCGATCGCGGGCAGAACGGCGCTGAGCCGAGGGAGCAGGAATCCGCCTCGAACTATGAGCTTCTCTTTGGTAGATAGAGGAACTCGCTTGTCGGCCACCTTTGCGAAGTGTGACCTTGTGCTTTCGCAATTTACGCGTGTTACAACATGTCAACTTGACGTTTCCGTTCAAGAAATTAAGAATGCACTCGCTTATGCTATTCACGAGTTCCTTGTTACAGTTAGAGATTATGGCCTCACGCAGTTTCGGTTCGGCCGTCCTGAGTACGTGAAGGGCGTGCTAATTCGATTTCACTCGCTTCATCACTTATCGGCGAGTAGACGATGATTTGTTCTGTCGGGAATATATCGTTTCGGAAACGCAGGCGATCATCGGTATCCTGTGACAGATCTAGAAGTAGGTACCCGTGGGGTCGTTGAGTCGCTTCCAGGTAGGCCTTATAGAGACTAGCACTGTTTTCGGGGTAACTTGACGGGCCAAAAACATGAACTGATTCTTATCCCTGACGCTTTTCAATAGGACCAGATATTTCGCGTTTAGAGAAATGTCCCTACAATAACGAGCCTGGTGAAAGAGGTTATGTGTGATCAGAATCACACTGATGTTTCTGTGATGACTGCCTTTCGTAAACAGGTCACACACTTACTTGGAATAGACGTCGTGCAACAGATCGTCGAGGATCAGCTGCCACGGTCTGCCGCGAGCGTTTTCAAAATCTGTCGGCACGCCCTCACTATATGTACGTCACTTTTCGGCAGTTCTGTCGGCGAGTAACCGCGGTATTCTCGCTATAGCACCAGATAACCCCGCCGTCGAAATCCCGTTCCGTACACAGGGCGTCGAGTTTCTGCAGGAACCGTACGCAGAACGACGACTTGCCAGATCCGCTAAGTCCACTTATTATGCACGTGGGAATACTTAAATTTGAGGTCAACTCTCATGGATAGGCAGGCTACAATGGAACAATTCTCCCCAAGGAACCCCTCTTATTTATACCCGAACGGGACGAACGTGTGGTCGTCTAACCTCCGTCACTTGAAAAATGAAATCGTATAGATTTTGTCTTCCGGTTCGGTGACTATTAAAACTAATCCTCCCACCTTCCTCTTCCGTTCAATTTTCTTCTCTGCGTGGACATTTATTACGGTTTGGGGTTCGTCCTCCGACCTCAAAATCATGTCCTTGATACCTTCAAAATTAACTAATTTCGATGCATTGTAATTTAGAGTTATACCCCTTAATTTACATACTGTTTTTTTTGCCTGTTCCTCCGGTCATAACCATGTACGCGTAGTCTTTGGGTCCCCCACTCACAAATTCAGATATAAATTCAGAGGGGCGCAATTCCGAGGTCATGTCCCCCAATTTGTCGCCCGATTGAATCAGCGCGTGTTCATCCCGCGGCTGAATTTATATTACCGAGTCTGTATCGCAATAGATGGCATTCTCTCGCAGCCTTTCCAGATAGCGATACAGATGAATCCTCGCCCCTGCAGTGACGTAAGCTCCTATGACCTCATTCGTATGACGCAAATTTGGCACGTCTTCTTCTGCCCCGCGCTTCCTCGAGAGCCAGACTACGTCATCGCTAGCAAAAGCGAGGTTCACCACCTCGATGCCGGGCGTGGCTAAAAAACCATACAGTTCTTTGGGTTCGGTGATTATCTTATTCAAAGTCCGATCGTTCCGGTCCGTCAACTTTCCCCACATCGAGTTGAGGCAGAGTTTGGCCAGATCCCGTTTCGCGGCGTTAAACCTGATACACTCAGTATCCAATCTTATGCCTTGTCTCTGCCAGAACGATTCTACATAACGATCCTTTTCCTCGGGGCTTCGAACCCAGCCGGGATAACCGTTAGCTTCGGCTTTCGATTTCAGGAACGTATTAATGTAGTTCACGAAAATCCCCCCTCGCCGATTTCGGGGTTGTATTGGGTCACCTGATACTCGTATACCTCATGGATCTCGAGTATCCTATACGCTTTCTGCACAGCCAACCTAACTTCATCCATTACCCAGGTACCCGTGAGGGCGCGATCCTCATCCTCGGTATGCGTACAATCCGCACTGGGGGGTGTGAACGAATGTTCTACACAGGCAGAACATGAGTTTACTCTTACATCTGTAGGGAAGGACCGGATGGTATAACTTGTCTGGCGGAACGATCGAACATCTGATCAGACCCTCCATACATGAGCATGCTTCTATGTCCCTACATGCATCGCCCACGTGAATGACTAGATGACCTATGGGGAACTTAATGTACTTGCATATGTATGGGTAGAGACTCATGACATCGACATATTGAATGGTTTCATTCTCCCTCGCTTTCCGGTAGAGACACATGGCCTCGGTTCGACCACCGTACAGGGCATCACGGGTACGCAGCGGACTCTGCTGTACTATAGGATGCGTGAGCAGTTCTGGTTTCTGTTTCACAATACCCGACTCGTCAAACTCGCATTCTCATTGGACCTTGACCAGATAACCCGACCGCGTTATCTGCTCCAGGCGCGACATCGTCCGCTCATACCGTTCCGCTAGTGTATCGCCACTCGTTGTGATAACGTCACGGAACGGTTGACACGTGTGACCGTGAAAATAACATCCAAAGAATTCGTGTATTGTTCGAGTCTTGGGGCAGTAACCGTCTACACTAAAGTGAGGCAATTCGGGTACCTTGTACTCGCGACCGTTCATTATCTTTACCCCGTCCGTCACCTCTATGTGCAGCAGCCACATCGTCGCCTTCTTACTGTAGTTTTTGTTACACGTGAACCCTCCAGTAGGAAGAAGGCCTATAGTATCGGGCTGCAGGAAACGTTTACGCAGGACCTTATTGCATGCCGATGCGATAGTTATCGAGTCGAGATAAACGTCCAGATTCCCTATTTGCATAAATTCTCGCCGAAACACTCGGGACGCCTGCCTCATCAAGACCGTAACGTCATCTTGACAGTATTGTTCAAACACGCGTCTTTTGTCGAACGAGGGCTCCTGCTTCTCGTACCACTCGAGAAACTCACTCCTCTCCCCTTCACCCATTTCATTCACCCCGTAGTACGAGACGTCTAGAAGGGGTCCTATGTAATCTAGGTTTCCTCGGTGTTAAAGTAGTGAGGGTACCACGATTTGGCGACCGTTAGACCGAACGCTTCGGGCAGCCTGCGCAGCGGGAAGGGAAGGAAGGACACGCTGTCCAAAAACACAAGGTGTTCCATTCTCATACACATGATTTTTAGACCGTTCATAATCAGGTCCGGTGTGCATTTCAATAATATCGCTCTATTCAAGATGAAGTGAAGGTCGAATGCCTTGGCGTTATGTGCTATAGCGATTATCTTATTGGCCCAAGGCCGTGGTTCCGTTAGGTATGAAAGCAGTTCCCCCACGGGATCTTGCCAGAACTAGAGCCTCCTCGTACCGCATCGCAAGCTGTCACATGCGTCTTCCGCTTCCTCGCATCGAGAACAAAACTGCTGCACGCAGACGAGATTGGGTACGTGTAACTTAACCTCGTCCGCGTACTCGGTATTTTGGCTCGTCTAGAAATCGTAGAAGACTTACAATACCTTATCCCCAGCGGGAGGTAACGTGTCCTTCAGAGGTCTCATGTAACATAGATGTCCTAGATGTCCTATTTCTTTGTTCTCCTTACAGGTGTCACAGAATCTTTTGTAACATTCGTGCTTTTCGCGCGTCACGAGCCATCCGCACGTCTCCCAACACCGCTTGCGTTCGCACACCGGTTTCCCATTCGATGTGCGCAGCTTGTGGTTCGCGAAACACGCGGCGTTTCTAAAGTGCCTATGGCAGTCGTCGCATGGGGATTCGAACCTCCGCGAATGCGCACGGCGCACTGACCACGCAATCGCTACACGTCTGGTCGCAGACTGCACGACGTCGCGTTTACACGCCTTGCTGCATCCTTTACACACGTACTTTTTCGCCATGGCACCGGTAAGGTTCACTATGACGTGATAATGTCGTTCGACCTCGTCGTAAAGTATATTGAGTCTTTTAGGGGAGTCTACCTGTCCTTCGAACATTATGTCTTCACAGCTCAGACCGCAGTAGACGACTATCTTATACTGCCGAAAGTTTTCCTGGAATCTGACCAATTCGGGGATCCCCGCCCCTTTGGACAGAACGATACCGGTAGTCCCGAGCAGGGTTTGGACTACTTGACGTATCTTCCTGCCTTGTCGATACGCCTTATAATCAGGATCATTTTCCACCTTCGCAATAGATATTACTAGAACATGGGCTAAACAGTTCTCTTTCGCTTTCACCTCCACTATACCTGTCTTGAGATGAGCCATTACGGAGAGCGGTCTGGCCCTACTTTTGATGGCGCTTTTCCCGAAACCGACGGGCATCCTCACCGAAAGCACGGTTATGACCAGCGTGTCCAGAGCATCGAACCTAGAATTCGACTGGGAGACTTTTTCGAAAAGGCTCCATATCACGTCCGCGGATAGTTGATCTTTCCGTCTGAAACTTATTCCGATAGGCTTGTAATTTTGATTCACCTGATTTCGAATCGTTATTCCCACCATGTCGCTATCACCTACATCAAAAAATACGTGCTCAAATAGGTCGTTCACACTGGCTAGAAAATGTGTTACAGGGTCACTGTTGTCCGAAGGAGGTATTAAGCGCGCCGTAATCTGTCTTCCTACAGCATTCTACCGCCTGTACCGTCTCGTATTCCTGTCCAGTATGTCGAATCTGCGAGCCATGTTTTTTTTTCTCTCTCTCTCTCTCTACAAAAAATACACATCTATTTAGGATATACAGCTCTAAATAAAACTCACTTACCTCGTTTATATTCAGATTACTTACAATTCTGCCTATGGGGGTCTCCACACACTGTTGCTACAGTGTATGGGCGACCCCTATTTATTGCTGGCGTAAGCTGACGTCATTCTCTCTTTTTTGTTTCAGAGTTGTGGGCTACACGCGCAAACGTTTCCCCTGACACGCTACATAGATACTTGAGAAAGTTATTATTTTTTTGATACATACATCATAAACTAAATGAGCATTTACTACATGCGGCTGTTTTTCTTCCCGCTTACAGGCAAAGAAAAAGGAAGGATCTGGCAAAGAAATTCGAGGATGCCACTGCCAGCGCTTCCTGCGCTTCTGTCAATATCAGCTCGTTAATACTAAATAGACCATACCCCATTGTCCGTGGCAAACGGATAACAACTAAATTCGGGTCTACAGTCCTACTGTCCATACGGGACACCGATGAACAGTTAGTACAGATATTCCTCCCGAAGTGATACGCTAGTGTCGTGTCCGATGTGGATATAACCAAAATTAATTCCATATCGATCTACCTAGACCTTGTGTATAAAGGCATGTGTGAAAGGACCAAATCGTACTTGTTGGCGATAGATTCGTACTGCCTTTAACTTATTTCTCTTTGCAGATAACTTCTCCGCACAGACGATCTCAAAGGTCATTCAGTCTATTTGAGACCAAGAAATTCTCGGTGCATGAAGCAGGGAACGTCACATGGTTGCCACATTTCACTCCCACTAGGAAAGACACAATCATTTAAGCTTTGCGAATCCCGAAAAAAAGTATTATTGTAAATCTCGAAACAAAATGAATTCCCGTTCTTCAATTGTAGAGAGACTGAACTTCCGTTCGCTTACAGGGCAAGGGCTTGGGCTAGATGTACACAGGTGTGACGTGTCTCGGATCCGTTTGTTTTGGAACATGAGCAGCATTAAAGGTTGCTATATGAATTACATTGGGAGATACGAAGTAGACTTCTATGTGTCAAATCAGTGCCTAAGCTTGTTCGAGAGTTTTGGTCTGGCTGGTGCATGCAGTTGTTGTTACGATTGCACTTTGCATATAGGAGATTGGATTGAAAAGGTGTGTATTTACACGGATCCTAGGGTGTGGGAAAATCGACTGTATTTTAGAACGCACTTCGATTGTATGCGTTGGCACGGTTATGGTACATGCCAGTGCCCGGGTCTTTCTTTCTTGGATCGTTTGTGCGATGTGAGTATGACGTCGTGGTGTTTGAATAGTTCAAATTTGACAATTCATGGCAAATGTTTCGTCAAATAAAATATTTACTCGGTGGAAGACGTTGTGGATTTGATCGAACAAACAAGAATTCTAGACATATAAAACTTAAACTACCTGTTACACACTGTATGATCTGGTGGTGTAATTTCAAACAATGTCTTATTCTGTAAATTTGAATGTAATGTCTCTCTGTGTTGTGGGGGAGCAGGGTGTATCTGCATTATTTACAGCAAAACCTTGCATAATAATATTCATTTGACTCTACTGGTACAATTAAATGCACCAGTATCGAAATTTGGGTAAGTTTTCTTTCATAACGATAGAAAATGTAAAAAAAAGGTATTTTACTCTATAACTGTGTAAAGAATAAATATATACGTGTGTGTGTGTGTGTGCACCATTAGTGTCCTTATATATCCTGAAACTTACATCCAAGAGATAGCTCTCTTTCTATTCCTCGGGCATTGTAGTCACATTTTGCATATCCAGGTGGAGAGAAATCATGTTTGTTCATGCTTACGGTTAATAAGATCCTACATTTTATGTAATCGCGTGTCTTTATTTTTTTTTAAAAGAGATGGTTAAAGCGGCAGGATTCGAACCTAGAATAGTTCAATTATGAGTCCGGAATCTTACCGATTCAGCCAACTCTTTTCAAAAAAACACACAGACATATAAAGTGTACTTTAAAACTAACGCCCTGGTTACCGCGCTGACCGCCATATTGTAAAATGACCGACTTACACTTAGAGTACTTCTTGTACTTATTACACTCTTGCACTCATTACTACCAATCACGTGGTCTTTCTTTAGCGCAGGGGCCATGAAGGTACTTCTACAAGACTGTACGGGGCGCACATGCTACCAAACTGTACGGCGACTTTTTTTTACTACAAGACTGTACGGGAACACACGCGCACGCTACCAAACTTTACGGCGGCTTTTTTATTTCCGAATTCGAGGGCTTTTGTACATTTTTTGAACTACCAAACTGTACGGGGGCACACTACCAGACTGCACTGTGGCTTTTTTCCAAATTTGGGGGCTTCTACACATTTTTGACTACCAGACTGCACGAGAGCAACCACCCTGATGATGACAGCATTTTTCCCTATCGAAAAACGATCCTTTTCAATGATATAATTATGCACTTATTACACTCTGGCATTCACTGCGACTTAGACCACTCTTGCTCCATACTCCACAAATCACGTGACGGCGTTTGACCAATTTCTTTTTGGGACTACCAGACTGTACGGGGGCACATTACCAGACTGCACGGCGGTCGGCGGCTTCGAATTTTTTGGGGCTTCTGCAAATTTTTTGACTACCAGGCTGCACGGGGCTACCACCCCGATGATGGCTGCTCTTTTCCCCGTCGAAAACCGATCATTTTCAATAATATTATTGCACTTATTACTCTCTTACACTAACTTCGACTTAGACCATTCTTGCTCCATACTCCACAAGTCAGTGATAGTCACGTGATCTTCATTTAGCGTAGGGAGGGCGATGGAGGTACAGCTACCAAACCGTACGGGGGCACATTACCAAACTGTACGGCGGCAACCACCCTGAAGATGGCAGTGAAAAATCTAGTCGAAAGCCGATCCTTTTTTAATAATTTGGGCCAAACCCGACCCCTTTACTACTCATGCTAATATCGGAAACACACTTCACCACAAGAAGCTATTTTAAAAGCCAAAACTACGTAATCTATGACACTCAACACCCTGATGGCACTGCACACAGAGGAACTGCAATACTCATCAAAAACTGCATTAAACATTATCTCAATGGGCAGTACAACCTAGAAAATCTTCAAGCAACCAGTATTACAGTTGAAGATTGGGTTGGTCCACTCACCATAGCAGCAATCTACTGTCCTCCCAAACACACCATCAAAGCCAAACAATTTCAACACTTCTACGCATCACTGGGACACCGCTTTCTGGCAGGTGGAGACTATAACACTAAGCACACCCACTGGGGCTCACGGTTAATTGCCCCCAGAGGACGCGAGCTATTGAAGCCATACAAAAGGAGAATTTAATGTATGTTTCCACGGGTGAACCGACATACTGGCCCAGTGACAAAAGGAAAATTCCAGACCTCCTCGACTTCGGTATCACGAAAGGAATACCCGCGCACAGCATACAAGCTGTGGCTGGCTTTGATCTGTCT
>Ga0131853_10009175_pt1 | contig 18073 bp, 6 predicted proteins | sample TergutLab28metaG_FD_92764 | JGI IMG/M metagenome (GOLD analysis project Ga0131853, IMG submission 92764) | Labiotermes labralis P1 segment gut microbial communities from Petit-Saut dam, French Guiana - Lab288 P1 (version 2) (version 2) | ecosystem: Host-associated > Arthropoda: Insects >... | reverse complement strand
TGGCGGACGCTTGTGAGTGCGGTAATGAACCTTCGGGTTCCATGAAATGCGGGGAATTTCTTGACTAGCTGCAAACCAGTTAGCTTCTCAAGAAGGACTCTGCACCATGGAGTAAGTAAGTTATGTGAAGACGCTGTCACTAACTCGGGCCATACAGAGTCTCATGATTGTATGACGGTGAATACTGAATTGAATGGTGTATTGCACTCACATGACAAAGCACACTTCTAACTGAACAGTTTCTCACCTTTTGACACGTCAAAGATATTGCTGCGCTGATACCTTAGGTGAAATACATGATTGATGAAGAACATTGTCTGTAGTGTTTGTATTATTTAACGCTTCTGTGACGCTAGGGTTTAAATTCAAACTACTGCCTAGGATGCAGGACCTTTTGGAGTAACTTTGATTACACTCAGAACTGTACGGTGCACCGAGGACGTCAGCTGTGAAGAAATTAAAGGTCCGTACATTAGACAGAGGCCGGCATTGAAAGGCTAACGGAATATTGTGACTTATAGAAGTTGGTGAAAACTAAATATAGATTTCAGGCTTCCTCCGCGATGTGAGATCTTCGCTTTTCTGGGATGTTACACAGCGTAGGGTGGTAGTTAGCTGCCGATGTTTCGTGACAACCTATCGGTTCCATCTTCAATGGGCAAGCAGTTCATGATGAGTTGGACTGCTTGCCGCTGTGTAACATGCCAGAAGAGCAAAGATCTCAAAACTAAATGGATTCCTCCTGAATAATTGGTAGGTCGTGGCTTGTCATGTGGATGCAATAAGCCTTTTTTCTTGTATAGAATGGAACTGTGAACGTAAGTAGCCTAATGAGTTCTGTAACGGTGTAGAGAGACTGCGGAAATAATTGGGGTGGACGGTGTCCCCGCCGAGATTTAAAATCGGGCATCACCCGAATACAAGTCACAAGCGTTAACGGTTGCTTCAGCTTGTTCGATAGTTCATATATGTGATTAAAACCCCGGATGTCATGACCCAGATGAACGATGGCAGCTGGAGCTGCTAGTGGTTTTTCTCGGCATTCTGCAACGTCAATGCGAAAGAAAACTCAGCACGTACTGAACAGCTACTTACAGACTTCTAGCATATATACAAAAACAGATGAATATGCTAGTGACCTATTTCTTGAAACTAGTTTTCATTCCATTCAGTACTTTCGTTGTGGCTTGAGGAAGAGTCCAGCATGTCGGAAGAATAGTCTGTCATACTGTGCATGTAACTGGCGTTGCTAAATATACCCACAAAAACAGCATTTTTCGGCCTCGATTTGAAGGAGTGTGAAGATCTAGACAAAGGACAGACTCTCATGCATGAGGGAGTTTTATTTATGTTGTAATACCGTCAATATCTGTCCTGACGCAATAGGCCTATACGAGCAGAATCCTTCCTGAGAAGCTGAAAATCGCTTAGCCAGTTAATAAATTCGCTTCCCGATGATGGATTATACTCTGTTCGTATGAAACAGTCCCTGACTGAGCTATTTTTGTTCAGTTCACATTATCAAACCCAAATTATTTAATACCAAGTTTAATAGTATCATTTATCTAATCCTTTGTCTATCACCGATCTCTTGCTGTCAGGCCCATGTATGTTCTGTGGCCCACCCATCTCACTTTTCTTGTTTGTTCAGCCTAATAATATCTCTTTAAAGTATAAATTGTTACGCTCTTCACTGTGTAGTTTTCTCCAGCTTCTCCTTTTTTTCTCCTACGTTAGAATATTTCTCTCCGCACTTTGCGAGACGCGATCAGTCTGACGATATACCCGTCAGGAGATGTCCACAATGTATTTCATAGTGCCATGCTGTGCACATATTGTCTTAGCTGTGAGATTTATGAAGTGCGAGATTATCATTATCACACCAGTTACCTTCCCCTGGAGCATATTTTGCATTAATCTGTTCCAAATATTACGCAGTTACTCCAGTATTTTTTATTCCTCATGGGTTCCACAGACATGTTATTTATCGAGTGATGGTTTACGTAAGATTGTCAATAAATGCTTAAGAGGAATAAGCAATATAAAATGGACCGATAAGATTACGAACGAAGAACTATGTAGAATCACCCATCAGAAGTTAATAGAAAATCAGATAAAAATAAGAAAATGGAATTGCATTGGACACACATTACGTAAAGAAACAGGAGCAACAGAGAAAACTGCATTAGATTGGAATCCTCAGGGATATAGAAGGAGAGGTAGGCCGAAGAGAACGTGGCGAAGGACAAAAGAGGATGAGATAGGAAGCACAAGAAGATCATGGAACGAGGTCAAGGGGATAGTTGGAAACCGCATTGCCTGGAAACTCTTCATGGATGCCCTTTGCTCCACAAGGAGTAAAAGGATTTGATTATTATGATGGTTTACATAAGAAGATTACCGTACCCTGAAATGTGACACCTTGCAGACTGAAAGAAAAATGCCGACGTTTCGAAAGAATATCGTGTCTTTATATTTCACTATGGAGATGGATTGAGCAGTTTCCTTCGAAACGCCAGTTCTTATCTGCCAAAATGCACTGCATGACATTCCATAATACAACAGTTTACAAAGTCAGCGCCGAGGGAACCTTATTTCATATATTCACTGATGGCTGGAGACTAAGGCCGGTCCGTAATATCCCCTCCTTTAGCCACAGTCAGCTCTTCGCATCAATAGTCAGCATCTTTGGTATGAGTGAATTTCGAGATAGAAGGTTTTTGTGTATCAGCTATATGTTGCTTTTGAATTTCCTAGTGAACATAATTAACTACCGGTGAGAGTGGCGCAGAGAGTGCTCAGGCTACGGGCTATAAAACCGAAGAATCGTGTTTCGGCTCCCGGCAGAGGCAAAGCCTTCTTCTCTTCTCTGAAGCATCCAGACCAGCTGTGGGATCTCTCTAACTCATATTAAGTACGTACTGGAGGCCCTCCTTATGGGATAAAAACAACGTGGCTTGAAGCTGACCACCAACCTTCTACAGCCGAGGTGAAGAAAAGTGGAGCTCTACTTCCACTCGCATCGACGCCTTCATGGCATGCACGGGGATACCATTACCTTCACTTTGTCACGAACAGTGCGTCTTACAGTCGAAGGGTACAGGACGTGCCAATTGACTTGAATGTGAAGGATTTTTGATGCCTCTAGGCGAGTGGCGGGAAGAGGTTTTCCCACCAAAATCCTGTGTACCTTCCTAGTCCTACCCATCCTAGACACATGTTCAGCCCACTGCAGCCTCCTTGATTTCACATTTGTGACCAAACAACAGAAATATCCTGCATGAAATATGCAGAATTGTGTTCGTGGTTTCGTTTTGTCACTGTGCCAGGAATGAAGATAGTCTCTACTCGTAAACCACGCATGGTGTACGCCTTTGACCTTGCCGACTGTAGTACGAGAAAGTAGTTTCTCTTGTCAAGGTTCTTCCTGCAGACTCGTTTATCAGGCCGTTATTTTTGTCATCCCGAAATCTAACTGGCTTAAAAGTAATGTACGTAGTGATTAATGGGCGAACTTTATCTTTGTACTTATGTTTCAGGAAGTTAGTTCTAATGTGCATTAAGGAGAGTTGCCCCGTTCGAAGCTCGAGAGGAATCCGGCTATCCGAATGAAGTTTTTCGTGTTTCTCTCAGCTCCTCCTAGAAAAATGCTGGAATAGGTCTCAAATTAGGCCCCTACCACTTTCTTCCACATTCCAATTCATTATTCATCACCAACCTTACCATTCATTCCTATGTGATAATCTCAGTCATTGACAACATTGTTACACTGCCCATGAATGAACAAATAATCAAGTCGTATTTACCATCGAGGATAAAATTAAGTCTGCTGTTTATGACTGAACGTTTATACATGTTTATAGGTTTATAAGTGTTGCATTTTAGGGACTAATTTGAGTTATTGTCAGTAGAGGAGAAGTGACTGCTTGAGGGCCCTCTTAGTTGAGGGCGGTTTTTGGTTTCGGAGTTGAAAATATCTCCCTGTTATAACTGAATGTTATGTACTTAGCTCAATGAATCCGCAAAATTACATATGTAGTTGTCCCTGTGTAGGTCACGGAGGTGTTTGGCGGAGTGGATGTATGGTTCCACCCATTTTTAAATTTTTGTGCTACAAGGAGGTGAATTGTCAGCCTGCCCCGGCCACTTTATTCCGGTGAAAGAACCCTCGGAATCTACTGAATACGACGCTGGCTAGGCCCTAGATTCAAGTCTCGACACTGTGAAAAGGAATGAAATATTTTGCCCTGCTGGCTGTTGAACCTCGAATCGTCGATATTCCAGCTCGTAACAAAGAAGTTTTGTGTATTATACATACAGTCGAACACAACTATATTTCACATAGTAGTACAATACTGTACTGTACTATACTACTGTACTACTAAGTGAAATATATTTGTGTTCGACTGTATGTGTAATACACAAAACATTTACAACCCACCCAGCTATTCAATCGGTAGGTATGTCTTTTTCTCAAGGAATCTAAGTGGACTAAGTGGCGGGCAGTGATATTATTAACAGTTGTCACTATTGATGTTGTTATTTTAATTCCTGATGTCTACATATACAGGTTGCTGCATATGAACGCGCCCTCGAAAAGGTATCCACTGTTAGCTTTGGTAGCTGTATGGCTTGTCACTTCCCAGTTACAGAACAGACTCCTTTTTCGTTAAGTTCCCTAAAACGCGCAAGTTTTAAGTTCATCCCTTCTTAAATTTCTTACGGTACCCAATTGGTCGAATGTTAAATTTCTTTGCTCCCTAATAGGTACAAAAGTCAGAATTTTGAATACGTTAACCCCATTTGCTTCTATCTATGTAACATTCTTCCATTGTTGTCGCCCCAGTGAACTCCTTCACGCGTCTCACTAATTTCTTTAGAGTCCAAGCATGCCTAACGTTGTAAATCTTCCCCACACGATTTAAAGTGTCCCAGAAGCTGTCAAGGTTTTCAAAGTCAGTCTTCTTCTTTTCTTTTTTTCTTTCCAACTTTTCTTACCCCATACATTTGATTCTGACAAAGTCGAAATTGTTAGCTTGCTACACCCGCCATAAAACTCTCTTCCCCTGTAATCTGTAATACTGACACTCTCCAATTTCTCCCCCATCATAAACCAAAGCAGCAAATTTTTTTAAAGCAGTTCTGACCTAGGCTTTAAATGTACAATTTTGACTTTTAATAAAAGACTTACACCCTTTATCGGTTATACACTCTTTGTTATTGAACCAACCCAACGGTGATGACGCACCTCAAAAAAAGTCCAGCTCGTAGCCTAGTCACTATACCGACTGAGTAATCGCACCTCCTCATTTACCCGGGCATGGCAACTGACTGGTGTGTGCGGGCCGCTCGGCCACAAAATTTTGAAACCAAATGAAGAGACTCATTACCATAAAAATGCCACGACACCATAAATATCACAAGCAGATAAAGTTCTGTTACGTCCAGGTCTAAACCTAAAACAACCAATCTCTCTTACATAATTCTCGGGCACGAAGAAGGCGAAGGATTCACACAGACTTTTTTTTTTTTAAAAATGAGCCCCACTCTTATTTTGCCACACTACTTCTATGAAACAAATACAACTGTAACTTTTCCGGTAGGTGTCCCATGAGCAGGAGTTAACCCTAAAATGCCTTCAGTTATAACCGCGCTGAAACCCTGCAAGCTAGGCAGTAACTACTACATGTGTCCTCACATCCGCTGCTGACGACTGGGTTTGAAATATTGTAATCCTCCATCGTAATTGATCCCTCATATAATTTGCTGTGTCATTTTTAGTCCAGCCACTGTGCTTATAAGAAGGCGTACGTTGTTAAGCGATTATTAGCTTCGTCATATCCGTCCGTCCCATCTCGGCTTCCACTGCACGAATTTTCGCGAAATTTGGTATTTGAGGATTTTTCGAAAATATGTTGGCAAAATTCAAGTTTAATTAAAATCTGATAAAAATAACGGGCACTTTACAAGTAGACCTACGTAACTTTATACTAATATCTCGCTGAATTCTGATTAGAATGAGAAATTTTTTAGACAAAAGTTGTAGAGAATATCACAATACACATGTTATGTTCAGTAATACCTTTATCGAAAATCGTGTCTTTTACGAGATAATGTGGAAAAATTTGGTACTGCCAGACATGCCACACATGACGATATAATATGGGGTAGAAAAGATGCGATTTGCATGCCGGAATATAGAAACACACATTCGTAACTTAACACGTATTGATTTTCCACGGCAAAAATGGTTACGCGAACGCGCCTCAGTATTGTGTTAGACGTCCATTGCCTGTCTTGTTAATTATTGTTTTCTCCTTCTAGATGATTTCAGACGTTTCAATTAATCTCAAACGAATTGTCCGTCTGTAAATGTTTTGTTTCATTCAAAAACAAACCCCTTACTCTCCGTCGATTTGTTTTTGAACAATCTACAAACACAGCGGGATGGAGTACTACTCCATGAAACTGGGGTTTGATTCGTTGGCAATTGTCCAACTTAAAACTTGTTTTAACTACTGGTTCATTTAATGTATTAATTCCGTGGAAGGTTTATTGATGCATGTTTGAAGATGATATTAATTAGCACAATGTACGAATTCTACACTTTTCTGTAAATATCCTTGTTGTTGCACCGTGCATATCGTCGAATTATTTAATTAGTATACCAACTGATGCACATACAAAAAAATTCCACATTAAAACACTAAAATTGCTCCGACATGTTTCGATCCTAAGATCATCCTCAGGGAGCTACATTTTCCTTGCTAAAGTCACCATTAAAATTACTCACTGATTAATTTCGTTGCATAACCAAGGTATTGTGGCAGCATGTCTTATTGTGTAAGGGCATGTTGCTAAGAGCGCCCGACTGTGGGTGTGCCACACTGCCAGACTGCCAGACTGTGGCACACCCACAGTCGGGCACTCTTAGCAACATGCCCTTACACAATAAGACATGCTGCCACAACACCCTGGTTATGCAACGAAATTAATCAGTGACTAATTTTAATTGTGACTTTAGCAAGGAAAATGTAGCTCCCTGAGGATGATCGTAGGATTGAAACATGTCGGAGCAATTTTAGTGTTTTAATGTGGAATTTTTATGTATGTGCATGAGTTGGTATACTAATTAAATAATTCTGTAAATATGTTGTAAGTATCTTTGTGTTGTGTTTCATAGCGACGTCAATGTTTGACTCTTTTCGAACACCGACCGTCTTTTGACAAATCAGACACGCGGTAATGGCTTGAATTACTGAAATGAAATATTCCTCTCTCCATTTTTATTAGAACATGTGACCTTGTCTTCTATTTTAAGTTTTATAGTAGCAGGTGGCTTCGGTTTTGACACTGCCGGTTTGTTTTTATTTGAACTGCAGTGAGACAACAGTCATTTTACTAAAACTAGACGAAAGCGAAGTCGAAAAAGAGTTAAATTTAAGCGAATGTAAATAAATATTAACTGTATGATTATTCCTGTGAGCACGACCACATCCCATCAATTCTAAAATCTAAAGCACGTTAGACCTACAAATAACAGAAACGAAACAAATCGAATTTTCGGTTGTAGGCGCATAAGAGAACGAGAGCTTTTGAAAGAAATCGAACAGAACAAGGCGCCAGATGGATTTACGTATCCTGAGATTGATTTAGGTACAGACTTGGCTGAGAAATCGATTCAGACGCGCCACATGCGTCCCCCCCACCCACACAGTTTTAATCCCCGCCGCAAACAATTGAAAAGTCAACAACTCTCCTCCCTTGTATAATGTCTCCACCCATCCGTAAACAGTCTTCACAGAGCTATTGCAATCTTTCTGCCTTATATTTCACATCCTCTTGATTACAAATATCTGATATGTCAGTGTTGTTTAGTACATCGTTTTAATGGAGCTGGCATTTTAAATTTGTCACGGTATTATGGAGATTAAAAGTACGAGGAAAATCAACGACGTGTAGTGAAAGTGAGGGAAGATTGTTTTTATTCCAAATACTTTTTAGTGCTGAGGTAAACTGAACAACTGCACTTACATAACTTTCACATAAAACACTTTAAAAACACCTAAAATCACTCCGACGTGTTTAGAATCTTGTCAGATTATCATAAGGGAGCTTTGTTGTTCCTTGCTAAAGTTATATTACAATATTCACAATTTAATTCGTTTTTACAAACAAGGTGTTGTGGCAGCATGTCATGTTGTGTAGGAATGTGTTGTAGAGAGAGCAGTTGGCTAGGTGTGTGTCGTATGCTACGTAATGAGGGATATGGTAACGGTAATGAGCAATATGGTTTAACAAAATGTGCAAAGCCAAGCAGCTAAAACCTAAATATATTAACGTTAAGATCAGCGGAAAGAAACCACAGATTCTCCCATAATAGAAGTGATTCTACAAAAATGCGCGGTGCAACAATAAGATTTATTTTCGGACGTTGCAACTCTTAGACTGATCAACGGAAATGACGTTTCGAAAGATCGTAGTGCATTCATCTTTAGTGTCAAGCAGTGCAAGATGCGTGATCCCCTTGGAGTGCCTGACCTTGAAGTTGAATGCACTACCGTCCTTCGAAAAGTCGTTAACTGTTTACCAGTCGACGCGGTGTAACATCTGAGAAGACTTGAATCTTCAGTCGCACCGCTCTGAGAACCTCAAATCTGGTAAAATTAAAAAGTTTGTTCCTTCTAGCCGCATTCGCAAAATTGCAAAAAAAAAAGCGACTATTAGCTTCGTCATGTCTGTCCGTCTGTCTGTCCACAAGGAACAGCTCGACTCCCAGTGGGCGGTTTTTCGTGAAATTTGATATTTGAGTATTTTTCGAAAGTCTGTCAAGAAAATTCAAGTTTCACTAAAATACGAAAGACAAGAACAGCTGGTACTTTCCATGAAGACCTATGTATATCTGTGATTATATCTTCCTTAATTCTTCCAAAAATGTACATATTTTAGAAAAGTTGTAGAGGAAATCAAAATATACAATTTATATTCAGTAGCGCTTTCCCGATAATCGTGCCCTTTATGAGATATGAAAAAATGCGGTACAGCCAGATACACCACAGATGACAATATTAGGGCGCATGCGCATTACATGCTCGATCACTAAGGTCACTCACACAGACATACACACACGCACACACAGAATATGTACTATTTAATGCTTTTCAACTGCAACAGTAGTTAAACGAACGCGCCCAATGTTACGTAATACGTACGTGGCCTGCTTTGTATTTTATGGAAACATAAATACATCGTCTAATTAGACCCTGCCTGAAGAATGGAAAAATAACGACAGGGAACAGTGCAGTTCTACAAACCATGACAAGCAGAGGCCTGCGGCCATATCATATACATGACGGACCAAAACGGGGTTTCGGACGGTAAGTTGGCTAACCGACGACTATTACCACTTGTTTGCTTTTGCTGGTGTATGCGTCTGACGTTCTGACGTACCAAGGGTCATATGCACATAGTTAAAAGAATGTTTAAAGACCAAAGTTACAAAAGGACTAAATTTACACAAGAGCCTTAGTCTTGGTGGATCCATGTCAATGAAGCAGTCGGATCTACACACGAACAACGGCAGTGAATGAGCGACATTTAATTATACGGAACGTATATGTACTGAAGGGAGACCTCAAATGCAAGGATACTTCGCCATGAAGGGAATTATGGAGTTTGCAATGATGTAGCTGTTTTGTTATCTTCTTTTAACTCTAAATTCGTGTTAAGTCAGTTAGAAAGACGCTGGATGTTGATTATGCTTTCTCAATTGACAAAATTCTATGTTTGTGTCGTTTTCAAAATCGATTTTTTGCTTCGGCTGTTTTACGGCTGTAATTAAATAAAGGATTTATTTATATGAATAAACAAATCAATATCAGTCGCACCACAACTATCTTTGTTAGACAACAGAATCTATGTATCTAATACAGCAACGTGTTTCGACCTAAATGAAGTCATATTCAGGTTCTTAAAATAGCCTACTTTAAAGAACACACTGAGTAAAGTAATGTAAAATCAATATCTTCTCATTCATAAAATTTGAGAAGAATAGGAAGAATTAAAAGACTGTAAAATAAAGCAATGAAAATAGAAAAACAGAATAATACGTGGAGTGAGAGAGAAAACCAAAAAGATGCAACAGTTAGATGTTCATTCACAACCGCTACCAACCACATCCAGCAGAACCAGCGCAGCACAACACACGCAGTAACATACGTCTTGTTCTCCTGAAGATGGGCATAATAATGCCCGAAACATGTTGAGAAATTGTTAAAAATAAACATCTAACTGTTGCATCTTGTTGGTTTTCTCCCTCACTCCACAATTTGCTCACGATGCACTGTCACAGAAACCTAAAGAATAATACCTGTTAATCCAAGGTATTAGATCAGTTACTTACAAGTAAATTCCATTTCTTAATCGAAGGCTGATAAGCATCAATAGCAGTCGAAATGTTTAAGTAGAAATTCTTAGGTAAAATTTTGAATCCAGATAGCAGAATTCTTTTCTTCTTTGTATAATTGCCGTTCTTATTAAGTAGCAACTTTTCTTTTCTTTGCCATGGCGCAACATCCCCAGTGGGTCAAGGCCTCCTCATTGTCGAGGATTCATGATCACACACAGAGACACAACACTCGGTAGGACTCCTCTGGACGAGTGACCAGCCCGGCGCAGAGACATCTACCTTACAACACATAACAATCACAAAAAACAGACATCCATACCCCCGGCGGAATTCGAACTAACAATCCCAGCAAGCGAGCGGCCGCAGACCCAAGCCTGAGACCGCAACGTATTGGGAACAGGAATTTATAACGAAGCGTATTATATGGAAGTTATTATGAACCACACAATTCCTACAGATGTCGAAGAAAGTAGAAGTTACATGTTCAAGGACCTATATTAGCATTCGCCTGAACGAAATTTAAAATATCTGTGGCCTATTTGGCCTTTTCAGAGGATTATATTCCTAAAACTTTGTCACCTGAAGACAAATCACAATCGTTACCGCTGGACTAACCTGTTCGTTTCGTGTTCCGTCTGTCCTTCTTCAATAGACTACAGTTTTTCATTCTTTGAAGCATGAAATTGATTTCAGTTTATTCAGAGATTTTTATAATCTCACAGTAACGAACTAGAAAAGGACGTAATAATACGGAGCTTTCATGTAACTATTCTTGCTGTGGAAAAGCAATAAATATTAAACATTATGAGCGTGTCTGTATTCTTGCCTTATTTACCAGACATACAAAGCTCATTCGCCGTATTAGATTGTCTGTGGCCTCTCTGGCTGTACCGTATTTTTCCATTTTGGATCTTATAAAAGGAAAGATTTTCGGAAAAGAATTTATTGAACACAAAATATATTTGATTTTCTGTGCAACTTTTCTCTGAAACGTTTCTCAATCTAAGAAGAATTCAACGAGATATTATCGTAAATACACATACGTCGTCATGTAAAGTACCCGTTATTCTTGTCAGATGTTAATCTAATGTAAAGTTTCACAACGGATTTTCGAAAAATACTTAGATATAAAATTTTATGAAAATCCGTCTAGTGGGAGCCAAGTTCTTCCATGCGGACGGACAGACAGACATGACGAAGCAAATAGTCGCTTTTCGCACATTTGCAAAGGCGCCTAAAAGCAAGCTTTGGACCTAAGTTTTCTGGCAAGGATTCATAAGGGCGTTTTTAACTGATATGGTGAAGGTTTTCATCAACCAAACTTTTTTTATTCAAGCCAAAACTTTTTAGAAACTGGTTGTATCCTTTATCAGGTGACAGGAAAGACCAACCTGGAACAAGTTTTGGGCTAGATCTGCCACGGAGCCCAATGCAGTAAGGTTCCTGACATCTAACGAAGGACAGAGGACCAATTCATCAATTTGAAATAAAGAGCAGTGTCAAAAATATAAAAAAAGAGAAGTTTTTGGTTTCGTCAGGTTGGCAACAGACTACTACTCGGGAATTTAAAACGACTGAGAAAACACAATTTAGGTTAGAACTAATAATAATAATAATAATAATAATACTAATAAAAGTTTCCGTCAAACACACCTAGTTTATTACTTTATTATAATTAGAGTGGCAACATGTTTCGACCCTATTGAGTCATCATCAGGCCTTCACAATGATGACCCAATAGGGCCGAAACACGTCGCCACTCTAATTATAATAAAGTAATAAATTAAGTGTGTTTAACGAAAACTTTTATTATTATTAGTTCCTAGTGAAAACACATCGGGATGGCTTCCATCAAACAGTTTGGTTTGATTGTGTGTCAGTAAAGAAAGGAAGTTTTAGACAATGGAATGTACCCAAGGTAAGACAAGGATCTTCTTTGAGGCGGAGGATATTTTGAAGATAACGTTTACCGTGTTGGGTGATAAACGTGCGGCGACAAATTTCTTCTGTTATAAGCAGGATCTGTGCAGGTCCAAAGTTACACACCTATAAGCTACACATACTTAGCATGTGGCCGACTCTAGTGTATCCAACACTCGGCGCTGTTAAAGCGAGCCAACTATTCAAAGACGTCTCAACAAACATTAATAGCTCCTCCGCTTCAGTCGATGGTCTAGCTAACTACTGCATTGAAAACTACGGTTTCATGATAAGGTGGCTGAACTGTTAGCATTCTTTATAAAGCATCTCCTTCCATTCAGGAGGCATGTGAGACGAGACTAAACAAAATACATTTCTCCTCTAACTAGCTGGAGGAAACCATAATGGACGAGCTGTCGATCTGTCCCATTTATCAAGAAATTTATCTCTTTGGCGCCACCGAATCATTTACAAAATGCCTGCCTCTAGAAAAAGGAAGAGACCCTAAACACTTACAGCAATAATACGAAAACGAATACATCATCACATAAAGTCTATTTACAACAAGACAGGCAAGGCACGTATAACGTAGCATTGAGGCGCGTTCGCGTAACCGCTGTTGTCGTGGAAAAGCATTAAGTATTCAGTACGCGTGTGTATCTCTATACTTGCCACAGTTATCCGATATGTAAATCGCATCTTTTCTGCGCCGTATTATATTTTCGTATGCGGTCTGTCTGGCTGTACCATATTTTTCAACAATATCACATAAAAGCCACAATTTTCGGAAAAGAAATGATCGAGTATAAAATGTGGTTTCTGATTTTCTCTACGACTTCAGTATGAAATATTTCTCATGCTATGATAAATTCAATGAGATATTACTATCAAAGAACATACGATTTCATGTAACGTATCAGTTGTTACAGTCAGATTTTACTGAAACCCTAAATTTCTCGACAGATTTTCGAAGAATCCTCGAATATCAAATTTCATAAAAATCTGTCCATTCGGCGCCGAGTTATTCCATGAGGAGAGACAGACAGACAGACAGACGGCATACAGACATGAAGCGAACAGGCGCTTTTCGCAATTTCGAGAAAAGGCATACTAAATAACTTCAAATTATATCGTGCGTTAGAATTCCATAAATATCAGCTGCTGGGTCTAAGCCAGTGTTCTCAAACACGCGGCCCGCCATCTCATTTTATCATGCCCTCTCACTGATCTTGTTCAGATTACAGAATGTGGTCCGACTCAGTGTCGCAAGACTTATTTTAACTGAAAATGATTTTCGTCACAGGACCTATGTCTCAACAGTTTCGCTATCCTGGTATTTAACGTGCAAAATATGTCAGCAAAGCGGCAATAATACAACAAGTTTTGATTTCAGTAACCATAATATATTCTGATTATGTTATTAAAATTATGAAGCATTCTTAATGGCGCGTTTAGTGTTGACGCAAATACCTTTTATTGTTTAAAATGACGTTCGGCCTGATAATTCACAACTATCCGTTTGGCCCGTGTAATATCGAAGTTTGAGATGTATGTTCAAAAAACTTGGACAATAACAGGACCGTGAGTTCGAATCCGCTTCCAGCACGTATGTCAGCATTTCCGTGCTTCCCCTGCGTCGTCATGTCCTACGTACATTTAAGGATATATTTGTGAAGACCAGATCCCTTATTCACATGTACGAGTATAAAGGATTCATAGTTGAGGAATTAATTCTGAACAAAACAAGCTAGAAGATCAGGTCTGCTAACGCTACAGTAAGGTATACATATTATGCAAATGAATTTTGTAGATACAGGAAGCGGAGCAGTTTCGAGCTACAGACATCAGCAAGGCAAGAGTTAGGGAAGAAGAAATTATGCTAATATGTAAGGTTATGCAGATGTTATGTAACATGGCGTGTTCAGTCGTTTCACTCTAGTTGGTGTTAAATACAACAGTAAATAAACATACGTAAGTTCAGTGATGTCATGTTGACAGCCCGAAGACACGTGACCGATTCTATCCCCAAGACGTAGTGTTGAGTTAATGCTATTAATTTCCTTAAGTTACTTTCTTGCTTTCTGTCGCAGTCCAACCTTTACTTTCTACTAATTTTAGGTGTAGAGGTAAATATTGCACCTGATCGCACTGTACGACACACACACACACACACACACACACACACACACACACACACACACCGCAGGACTCCTATACACGAGGGATCAGCCCGTCGTAGAGACCTCTACCTGACAACACACAACACTCACAAGGGACGGACATCCATCTCCCCGGCGGGATTTGAACCCGCAACCCCAGCAGGCGTGCGGCCATAGACCAACGCCGTAGACTGCGCGGCCAGCGGGCTCGATCATTACGTTACTACATGGAAAAAGTCCGTAAATTTAACGGCACTGGAAGAGAAATGATGGGACTACAGAAACTTCTTGTAGCTGACAGGAGGGTGCAAAAGGAATACACAGTAACACCTCGCCTAAACACGGATTTGCCCAGCGCAGTATTTAATACACTCAGTAAAAATATTTAAATATACGGGGAAAAAAAATCTGTCGAAAGTTGAAACATTTAAATACACTAGGATAAGCGCGGGCGGTTACTGGCTGAACCGTAACGGAAGTTGACAGCATCAGCTATCCTAGCACTGTGTACAAGTGTACCGTCCAAAGGTGTATGTAATTTAATTGGTGCGGGGTTCATAAGCGTCCGTCTGCATGCATTTTTAAATTCACGTGTAGTATGAACAGTAAGGGGCGTCCACTGTGCTGTGACATTGCTGTATAAATGGCGTGTATTACATTATTTCGAAAACATATGCAAAATTTGTACGTACCAGATATGAAGCTGTTTCAACATTCCCGACAGTGTCTGTTCCGAAACATCCTTCACTTTCATCGATATTTAGTGAATTACTTGATATTGGCCTTCGATATGTCTGTTATGCTGTCCGACTTTATCCGAGACGGGAATGTGTCGACGTACTTTAGTAGAACGCCCCACTGTATAATCTCCTTAAAATTCATTCAGCAGTTCTTGAATTGTTACAAGAGGACAGGCAGAGGCGTAGTAGCTGCTAGGCGCAGTTCAGCTCATTTTCGTTGCGAACGCTACAGAAACGTAGAGTTGTCTCTGTACGCAACATGCCATGATGAATAATGGTGTGGATGTAAACCACCAAGTATTTATTCGAGAGGTTTCCGGTTCGAATGTCGTCCTGTTCATTGCGTATCCTATCCGGGGGATTTAACTTTCCCCTCCAAACAAATGTCGGGTCATTAATTTAGATTAAGCCACGACTGTTCATTACAGTTTCAGTACGTACCATGAGTAGTACACAGTGCATACTTTGAGTTTCTGTCAGAGTCGTTAATAAATAACAAATAAATTGACACAAACCGAACTTCGGCAGTGGTTATGTTACGCAGTGAACACTGCCATACGTACCTGACGCGTCGCAAGGACAAACCCCATGACGTTTCTTGCGATTCTGGACCAAGACGTGGTAACAAAATCGCTGTAGGTGTGTTGAAAGCGGCATGCGATGATATGAGAAAAGCGATTACCGTATCAAAGGCCAACAATTTATCTGACGTCAAGATTTGGTCTTGGTAGCAAAGTCTGAATTAAGACCTATCTTACTCACTAACATTCTTTATGGTCAAGAACCCAGCAAGCATTTCATCTGACATCCAACCTTTCTGGCAACACAAAATCCCGTACCTCGAATCGATGTCTATTCACTTTAAGCCAATTTAACACGGTTTTTTTCTTAAGTTGTGGCTTAGTGGTTAGCACTCCCGCTTTGAATTTGAAACGTTTGGTCCAGCGACCGGCTAACTAGAACTTTCCAGTGGCTTCCTGCCGTCTCTTGAAAAACACTTGATATAATTCTTGGAATAAAAATTATCGCTTAGTTACACATCCTTTCAGATGCACACTTCACAGTCATCCGTTAAGTAATGAGAATTTCAAGCAACTATCCCCAATACAGATTATGATACATAAAAAACAATAGCAGAATGTGGGATATTTGATATACTTGGGTAGCATGACAACAAATGATGCAAGATGTACACACAAAATTAAATCCAGGATTATCATGGCGAAAGCAGCATTCAACAAGCAGAATAATCTTTACACCAGGGCGAAAAAAAACATTCAATGGGAGCCGAATTGTTCCATGCGGACGGACAGACAGAAATGGGTGGCAAAGCTAATAGTCGAATTTCGCGATTTTGCGAACACTCCTAATATACGACTGCGAATTCTGCTACTCTATACAGGCCAAGACGCCACATCCTCTTTCTCTCTGCAGTACGGTGTTTTACCCACAATGTTATAATCGAACGAATAACGACACAGGCTTAATGTGGGTGTAAGAATAAAATTGCTCCGCAACTTCAGCGAACCAGTTTATAGCTTATGTCGTCCTGAACGTGAGAGTGTGTTAGTTGTCATGCTTCCTGTTCATTATCACTAGTTCGAATTCCATCCGGTGACCGAATATTTTGATATCGTGTATGTTTCTCGTCAGCTGTGATGAAAATTCTTATACAGTACATTAAAATGTCTCGACCTGCTTTTCCCATATCCATTTTAGCAAATGACACAGAGAACCTATTATTATGGGGTATATACGAGGTTCAGAGATGTTAAAGTTTCGTTAATAAACAAGAAAAACGTAACATATTTGCTTCTGGAGAAGAGTTGTGGCAACAAAACACATTTAACACTACAACATGAATGACGCTTAAAACTCATACTTGTTAACACTATGCAACATTCCGGTGATGCGCCACTCCCGCAGGAAGGAAACAACATCTGAAGAACATGACAGAAGATTCCACTGTCAGGACAATTTGCTGTGCGTAATAATTGACGAGGTTCCATTACACATGGTTATTGATAAAAAGTAGTCTGAAAAGCAATTATTTCACTAATAAAAATCAATCGACTGCAAAATGCGTATTCCTGCTTTCAAAACTGGCACTTAATGGGACCTATAGGTTGTCCCGAAATGTCGGTAAGGAATTACACTACACGCTGCGTAACAGCCCAGAAGAGTGCAGTTCTTATCTACTGCGCGGCGGAAGTCTGAAACCTCGCAAAAGTATGACTGAGTTGATTTAAAGAATCTCCAGAAGAAATGAGCCGCTGTTAAATAAGAACTTTTGGTTAGCCATGGGACATTTTTAAGTTCACGAAATGAGTTTATGTGGGGAAAAGCGATGACAGTGATGCAGAGATATTATGTTCAGTTGTACAGTACCAACTTGTTTGAGGCAGTTTCTGTCATCAAAGCCCACTGTCTTTAGGTTGCCTGTCCCTCACTGCTACACCCTAAGGGTACCGAAATACTCCAAACACCCGAGATTGTATTTCTCCTCAGATCACAAGACTAACTTGGTCACTATTTGTGCATTTCAGAATCTAAATGCATACTGAAGCGAATAAGCGGAGAGTTCCAATCTGGCGAACTTACTGCCATCATGGGACCTTCAGGTGCTGGCAAATCCACACTTATGGACATACTCGCCGGATACACGTAAGTTGCGCTATCGTAATATAAAATACATGCTTATCGATGGCGTGTAACTCCCCCCCCCCCCCCCCCCCCCCCCCAACAAAAAAAAAACTTCTTAAAAAAAAAAAAAAACAAAATGTTGTGGGGGGGGAAAAATACACACTCACGAGGGGGGGGGGGGGCGACGACCCCCCCCCCTCCCC
>Ga0131853_10009172_pt1 | contig 18078 bp, 5 predicted proteins | sample TergutLab28metaG_FD_92764 | JGI IMG/M metagenome (GOLD analysis project Ga0131853, IMG submission 92764) | Labiotermes labralis P1 segment gut microbial communities from Petit-Saut dam, French Guiana - Lab288 P1 (version 2) (version 2) | ecosystem: Host-associated > Arthropoda: Insects >... | reverse complement strand
CTGTTTTCTAGACCTGGAGCCGCTACTTTTTTCATTCAAGTAGCTCCTCAATTGACCTCACGAGGCTGAGTGGACCCCGTTCCAGACCCACTACTACTCAGAAAGTCTGGTAGCGCCGGGGATGGACTAACATTGTAAAATGTACCGTTGACGTGACCAGGTCTGTTTACCACATGAAAATTAAAATTTACCGCCACTTAATGATCGAAATTCAGTTAGCACATCCACGACACGACGAACTCTGCATGCGTCAATAACAAAAGATACAGCAAAGTAATATTACTCTGTCCTGTAGCTGTCTTGCCATATGGGTCCATTTCTAATGCTCGACGTACCCGTCTCCTTTTCGCTGCTACAAGTCAGTAACTACCACGTGAACAAGTTCCTTGCGAAGAGTTTCAGTACTTCAGACTCTAGCACAGTAGACAGGTCAGAACCCAAACCCGCAGCGACTGCTCTGCACTTGAAGGTTGAATGCCGACGACACAACACTGTGCAATGACAAATGACAGTCTGACGGTTAAAATCGTAAGGGAGGAAGAATGTCTATGCTAGTGTCCACGTATGTCCTGGTACGTCACACAGTACGCCTTTATCATGTGGACTTATAAACTGTTCATTCAGATTTATTTCCGCCTTTTTCCCTATCTGAGTATACACGTCCATTTCATAATTCACCCTTTTCCAAATAATTCTGTAGACTTCAACATTTAATGACGCAGCCCATCCCCGGTAGCCACGCGCTTCGAAAATTTAGAATTTCAGCGTGTATTGTAATAAGAACAGTCGACTATCTGCGTGAAGGAGACAGTAGCTGCCTGAAAAACGGTCATATCGGGTAACAAAAAGCCAAAATGAAAGCTTCTTATAACATGAATTTTAAATCGCTTATTGTGCACGGTAATTGCTGCGGAGCTACACAGACATATCTGAAAAGTTTCCTACTTTAAGCACAATACAGCACGGTAGCCGAACCTGTGTACATATGTAGGGCATGTTTAAAACATGACATATCGATTCATGAACTTGTTCTTTCTCGTTATATTCTATAACAACACGAAGATGAGGCAGCTGTACTGACTGGCTTCAAATGGAATTCGAATCCCGAGAGGGTCCACGTCATAGCATCCCAACCGGCTTCGGGGCACACGCAGTCATCTAACTATTTTCTCCGAAATAAACAAGTGGCCAGCGATTGAGGCTATCATTCAGCTATATCTTGTGCCGAGCTGAAGAATGTGTGGAGCTATTTCTCCACCCCAACATATATCGTCATGTCTAGAATACCCAATTAAGCAAAGGAACAACCATATCGTGCATATTACTTGTATTAAACTGTTCAAGACACGCGATTTTATTGCTCTGAAGTTTGCTGAGCTACTTTGCGTAAGAACAAATTCAGTTACCTTCCATCGACAACCCGTCTCGGTTAACAGAGACCTCTGTTACTAGAAACTCAGAAAATCCGGCTACCAGTGTACCTTCCTTTGAACCGTCTCTCGCCTGACATGCGGCAAACCAACAGACACTGTGAAATTCATTATGTTTCAACCTCTACAGACCATATACAGTACCTATACTGTTAGGTTCTACTCGTTTGACTCTTATTCAGCGTCGAATTTCACTCGATCGCCAAATATAGTTAGACGTAACAGGCAATATGAGTCACACATGTAACATACACATTTGATTAATTTGATTTCCATGTCCGGTCCTTACTTTATCAGCCAGGTGATGTTTCGCTTATTTTATTTTACTTTATTTTATTTTCCATTTCAAGCGATGTTGCATAACACAGCTATTGTCCCCTACACTTGTTATAGAATTGATTGATTTTGCATGGTGCTGCGTTTTTAAGGCAATCTGTGTACACTGTTCAGCAGCGTGTGGGACGCAGCTAACCGGTGTTCACGTGAGAGGCATGAAAATCCATGAATGCAGATATTTTTATAAGCCGGTAAATTCTGATGTTGGTATAATGAAGAGACATAAACCTGCTTACACGATTACACATCATGAGGCGTTGTGGGGGATCAGCACTACGAGATAACTGAACGTTTTAAACGCAACATTAAATAAAAATTACGCACCATGCAGAAGGTTCAGCCACACGAACAGCTGCTACCCGTACGATAACTACTGCTATTGGATTTCGGCACGAATACAAATAGGTCTGTTATTACAACGAAGTATCGGCAAACCCCCCCATATTTTCGTCCTGTCTCACACTGGTCATGATTTACAAGTTCAGCACTACGCAGGTAACGACTTCTCCAACCGCCACCACCACGAAAAAAATCGTCTGATTAATACAAGCGGTTCCATTCTTGAAACACGTCCATTCAAATTCTTTATTCGTGTCGTAACAAAAATTAAACTACTGTCATAGAATTGATTTCAAAATAGTGTTATTTCTAATTTTTACCGGAATATTCTGCTGAAAAAAAAAAGGAACCAAACTTGTCACTGCCACACATCAAGCTCCCCAAGTCTAAACATGATATTAGCACCTACTTCACACCCCATTATTTTAATATTACCTTCAACATTATCCCTTTAACTGTGTGCAAGTCACGTGACCACGCGTTTTACAATTAAAATTTCTTAGGAATTCCTAACACCTCCTGTGGGCATCGCACCTCACCCCACATTTCTCCCCATTCTCACTATACGCCATTTCATCACCTGCATGTTTCTATGAAAAACAGTACAAATTGTAAAGCTCCTCATTATGCAGTTTTCTGCTGGTAAGTTCTCCTTGTTCGATCAAAACGTTATCCTCAGCAGTCCGTTCTCAAACAGGTACGTTAAGTGGCAGTGTCACGCTAGAAACTGCGATGCTTTAATGGAAGTGAGGAGATTAAGTGTGAGGCTTAGCCTCGAACAATGAGGTAGGAACACAGGCTAAAGCTGTCTGAGAACAGCGTGCTGAGGGAGATACTTGGGCCAAAGAGGGGCGAGGTAACAGGTAAGTGGACATGACTGCATAATGATCAGCTTTATGATCTGTAATCCTTAACAAATATTATTCGAGAGATGAAATCAAGAAGAATGAGGTAGGCGGAGCATGTGGCACGTGTGGGGGAGAGCAGAGTTGTGTGCAGGGCTTGCGTGGTAAAACCTGAGGAAAAGAGACCACTTGGATCACCTAGGCGCAGATGAGGATAATATTAAGATGGATCTTCAAGAAACATGATGAAGCCGTGGACTGGATTGATCTTATTAAGGGTAGGGACCGGTGGCGCTAACGAACTTTCGGATTCAGTAAGATGCGGGAAATTTCTTGACTAGCTGAGGACCTGTCAGCTTCTGAAGAAGGACTCCGCTGCATGTAAAGGTGAAGGTAAAGGTAAAGGTAAAGTTCGTCCTAGAACAGGCCACGAAGGCCCGATGGGGGAGTAGAGGTATAGCTCTACTCTTTCCTTAACTTTGGCGCTAGATGGGGTGGGTGATCAACGCCACGTCCCGGCCGCTTTACCCCCAGGAAAGACCCGGCACCCATTGTATACGAGGCTGAGTGGGCCCCAGGGCCGGTTTGGACATGTGCGGAAAATCTCTCCGCTCCATGTAGTTTGTGGAAATCTGAAATTTGACACTAATATTTCCACTGTTTCGCTTTGCATATTTACCTCCCCCACCGTTTTCGAACGCATTCTGTGAAGTTTCTTGTCCATGAATAATTTCTAAACTGTCACTCGGCACTTGCAAGACACCAGCAGCTGAATACCAGATACACACTTCAAGATGGCTGACACTTCTTGAAGACAAGGTAACCACCAGGCAAAACCAGAAGACTCTTTAACTGTGGGTTGGAATAACATGTCTTATTTACAAGCTAAATGTGACTGGTAATTCCGTACAATGAAAATTTCCTCCACACAAACTTGTCTGTCTCTTCTTTTTTAATTAGGCAGGGACTGGGACGTTTTTACATGCCTTGTTAAGACTGGTCGCACGGTGTTGGCAGGCCGCACACTATAAAATTCACGTTAAGAACACAAACCTGCTGTACAATGAGTTGCCCTCATACAGGGATTATTCAGTCCAAAAAAAAAGTTTGGCTTATCCCCTAATGAATAGTTTTCCATTACTTCGATGTCAAGATTCAATTTGGGGCACTTTCTATGGCTTGAGCAGCAGCAAGTTGAAAATATATGGAGCGGATTATATTTGAAATCAAGTTAGGCTGGGAGATATACAAATAAACACAAACACGTTAACAGACGAAACCAGCAGGTTTTATCGTCTGTAATACTGTTTGTTGTCTTGGGGCGACATTCACATGCACTAACACGTTGTAATTAACAAGCAGAACGGCACGTGGTGGCGGCGATTGTTTTACAGAAAGTGACGCCATGCGGTTTAGCACAAAGTTAGCAATACTTAGACGATCCTCCGACACGCTGATATCTCTCTACCAAACAACACGGCGTCATGCAGACAAGACAGTTAATTTCAGTCCGTGCCGTGTCAACTCCAAATCTCGCACACACATTGAACAGATACAGCTAAAGGAAATTAACTGGCCGATAAGACCCACACGTAATCAGCGATGATGTAAGATATCCAGAGATAAATATGCTTATTATGTAACTAACCAAGTGTTTTTTTTTTAATATACGTGGGTCCGTGCATCGTGAATCGAATTTAATAATTGTCCAACAAGATGCGACTCATTCAGTTTATTACATTTCTGTAGGCAGCTCTACATGTTTCGGGTGTTGACACCCATCATCAGGAGCTCGTACAGCTGTAATTACAGCTTCTGGTATTGATTAACTGCAATGAATGAAATACGCTGCTATTAATACATTAGTGGCAGCGTACTATATATTAGTATTAATAGCAGCGTATTTCATTCATTGCAGTTAATCAATACCAGAAGCTGTAATTACAGTTTTACGAGCTCCTGATGATGGGTGTCAGCACCCGAAACATGTAGAGCTGCCTACAGAAATGTAATAAACTGAATAAATCGCATTTTGTTGGACAGTTATTTAATTTAACCACGTGTTATAATTAAACGCATTATTTTGCAAGATTCTGACACGTGGTTCCAAACACGCAATGAGTAACACAGTTCTAGGGGAACTAAGCAGTATACCTGGACACAAGGGAGAGAAAATGCCAAGGGAATGGAGAAAATTACATAATGGCGGCCTTCAACATTTGTTCTCTTCGCCAAATACTATTACAGTGATAAAAACAAGAAGCTGCACATAAACAAGACATTTCGCACACATTAAACAAAACTGTAAGACGAAGACTAGTAGGGAAAACTAGGCTCTGATGGAAAGACATTAACGGTAACAAACATGAAAAACGGGCGTAGGATGGTTTCAAGTGCCTCATCATAGGAGCTGGAGGCATGCAAAGCCTAATGTGTACTATCAGTAACTAGTCGGTTAACATTCAACACTCTCTGTGCTATCAACACAGGGCATTTATGTGTTCCATGTAATTAACATAACTAACAGCGATTGCCTGAGTCTGCAGCGTTCATAGATTGGCAATTCTACTGGCAGGACGCTGTGAGGTAAAAATTGAATCTTTGTATACAACGTAGATTAATCTGAGGACCGTCAATCTGCAGATAAAGAAATAAAATGAGACAAAAAAATTTCCAACGAAACCCCGGCGCGATTTAGATTGGACTGCCTTCTAAAATTTGTAGAATATAACATCAGGGCTAACTAATCTGCAGAAGGTGGACACGTGTAACCGATATTTAAGAAATAAAAAGGTCCGTTTAACTGACAGTGTGATTGACTCAGTTCGTGTTAAATTGCGTTAATTAATGAACTGGGATGGAAAACACGCGAATGAGTTTGCTCCGGTATAAAAATGCAGACAGTAATTAATGACACGTTTTACCAGTCAAATGTAGTAATGCACATTGCATTTTATGACAAATTTAATGAAATGATTTGTGAAATGAGGTGTTGGGAAACCGAATCCACAATAAGGATATTCCATCAGCATTTTAATTTATGCTGAAAAACGCATGAACCGCGATGAAGTTGATACCATAATGGGAACATGCAAATGTTTTATCGATTTCTTTCTGGTCACTACGGTTATGCAAAACCAGAATATACTAAAATTACTTTCCACAAAATGACCGGAAAGGATTAGTACCATTTCAACTGTTTTATAACCACATACCAGTGCATTTCTACGTAGCTTATAACGGAATGCAGCAATCATAAAAACGAAGACCACAACTTGAATTCTCCAATCCAGTCCGACATTTAAAAGAACCGAAGGACTGCAAATATCAAGAGTAAATTTGGGTGAAATTTTATGAGAAATGTTCAGACACCAATCAACATAGGCGCCGCCTCACTACCTCTGAATAACACAACATATTTGTTCGCCAGTTATCACCAGCTTCCAAGTGGCTGTTGATCCTCCATTTACCAACTGCGCGGTCACAACATGAAGTCTCTATTCTATCCAACAAAAACCATTGCTTACGCCATTCACTCCACTGAGCAGTCCTTCAGGGTCTTATTTCACCTCGGCAAGTCAACAAAGGCCCCGCCTTCTATGCCGCTGTAAGATTCATTACCGTCTTCACAACAGACCGCCGTTGGATCCCATCCTGAGCCATTTGAAACTACGGAAACACATGCCTTCTTCAATGTGTATTGTATTAGCATCTCCGAAACTTCGCTTTCTGCTCTTTAGGTTTTCAGAACAGAATTAAGAGTGAATTTCTCACCTACCTCATGCGTGCTACACACTTCGCCTACTCCGTCTCTCTTAATTTGATCACCATCGGAACAACTGGAACCTCGTTATAGATCCTTATATGATATTTCAAAAACTCATGACTCATTATACCAACATGGGCGATAATAAACGCCGTGAATCAGTTTAATTGAGTTCACATCCAACAAATCTATTTTTAATTATCTTTTACCTGGAATTTTGGACTTCCAAGTGTTTCCTTCAAACAGATTTTCTCACCAAATGCTTCATTTTGTTTCAAGTCTAGCCCATACTATGTCCTTGATAATGTACCTGGTTACGAAAAGTCGCCAATTTCACTTCATTCAACTTCTACAACACTTCCTTCAAAATCAGTATGTATTTCGTGCATGTCTATATACTGCAAAAAAAAAAAGTGACGTAACGAAGCGGAAATCTAAATTTCTTTCTTCCCATGAACGAACACGGATCAGATTATTACGATAGTCCCGAGATTCGACATTGGTCAGTCAGACCGTCTTCTTTCGAATCTACCTACATCTCTTCTCCCATGGGGTTTATAGCTCAGTGCTTTCTTTAGGAGTCACTGCCATCCATTCGTTCGACTTTTCCTCTCCTTTCTTACTTCTGTTTCTCAGCACAATGTGCCGTACCAGAATATTTGGCCCTGATGAAGGGGACGGAACATCCTACAAATTACAAAACAGTGAAGAGCTGCGTATGTCACATCTAACGGGGGTGAACAAATCAAGGAACAAGAGAAAGACAAGGAATGAGAGGAGGAAACGAGAAATGCATACACGTCAGCAGAAAAACGTGAAATAAATAAATAAATAAACAGTAAACGCCTTTAGGGACCAAGGCATAGTTCAGATGGTAGCAGTAAGATGGTTCTTACAGAAGCCTGAGGTGACTGCATGACAGGGAAATTGTAGTTCAGTTGAGGGTGCAGCTGTGGACTCTTGTGAGGGCAGCAACAATATTCCAGTTCCAAGAGAAACGGGGCGATTTCCTGGAACTCTGTTCAGTACAGTTAGTTAACCCACAGTGACAAGAACTTTCGACTTCTCCTTTTAATAACGCCACTCCGTGTAAGAAGGTTTAATTTGTGATCAAAATATGGGTTCAGAAATACCATACATTGTGCTCCTGAATTTCCATATCTAATGTTCCTGTTCTCTGCACCAAAAGACCCTTCAACCAGTACAGCTCAATACGCTGCATGTGAACATGCACTGCAGTCTGCAGCTCAGAATGCGACATCTCAACAACAGTGCGGCTCAAACTGATGGATGGCTGTATATTGTAGGAACTCATCATGGATCCTCTTCCACTCAGGCACCGCTGAACAAGAAACTACTTTCCAATACCCAGCCAGCGCTTTCACACATAAACTGCCGATAATTCATCTTCCCACACTGTCTTCCTGTCTTCTATTTTCAGTAAGTTTCTTAATGGACAGTCCAAAATAAATGAAAGCAGACGACAAGCAGGTTATCTACACGACCTCACCATTGCGGAAGTGATAAAAATAGTAATACTGTACCTTAGATCAATTGCGTGTAAACGAGCACTTACAGAGGCCTACTAGAAGTGGTCATAGCAACACGGAAGTGCAGTATAAATGTTACTTCAGGCAATGTTCGTTGTGCATTCTCTCAGATGTACGGGCATACATATTGGTTACAGCGGAAGTAACTTTACATCATCTCCAGTAATTACACAAGAATAACAGCACAATCGGTGAATGTAATACACCACTCTGATTTTAAACACACAACAACAATTTCATTAAACCCCTATCATTTTACAACGAAAGTAATTCCAAAAAGGAATGAAACTGTGAGTGAAAAAGAAACGAATGCTAATATTAACGATGAAGAGAAAGCCAAGCAATAAGTATTACATATTCTGAGTGTGTTTCTGTAGCTTGAGGTAACCAGCATGCCATGCTGGTCTCTCATTACTCAGCATAAGCCGCACACCTAGCCACTGTTCCACAACACGTTCCTACACAACATGATATGCTGCCACAACACCTCGTTTGCATATACCAATCGAATTGTGAATACTATAATATAACTTTAGCAAGGAACTAAGCTCCCTGATGATGATCTGACAAGATCGAAACATGTCGGAGTGTTTTAAAAATGTTTTATGTGAAATTATATGTGCATTCGTTGGCTGATAAATTGAAGTGATTCTACAAAAATTCACGGTGCTATAATAAGATTTATAACATGAAATGTGTTTCTTGATTTTCTCTACAACTTTTGTCTGAAACATTTCTCATTCTAAGGAGAAGTGAGCGAGATATGATCAAAAATGCACATTTGTCTTCATGTAAAGTACCCGTTAATAATGTCAGATTTTAACGAACCTTCAACTTTCTTGACATATTAAAAAAAGCACTGAACTATAAAATGTCATGAACATCCATCCGGTGGAAGCCGCGTTGTTCCACGCAGACGGACGGACGGACAGACAGACATTTTAAGTCGAAACATGTCGCTTTAACCTATGCTTTTATTACATAGTTGTGTTGACTGAAATATATATAATAAAGTGAATATATAGATTCAATACACAACGGGATGACTTCGTTCAAATCCCACAAGTAAGTCTCGGCAGCAAGGTAAGGAACAGGTAGGACTACGACATACACACCTGCGTCACTGTGTTTCCCTCTGCCATGGTTTCAACTTCGTTCTATTGCTGGGTCGCAGGACGTTCAAACAAATGACAGACACTGAGATCTGCCAATGCAGTGACGGGTTCACTTGATGGAAGGCCACTAAACCAATCAATTTTTCGGAACGTTTTCCACCCAGAAGGCCAGCTAGGCAATACAAACAAACGCTTGCACCTGCGTTTATATTGATGACTGGTCGGTCGCAGTTACAAATGTCAGCCAGAAGCACAGCAACTTAATGCCAAATGCGTTCCATCATTGTGCTACAGAACAATGGCAACTAGTGCCATGAAGCACAAGCATTCTTCAGAAGCTACCAGCAGTTCAGCTACTCAAAGACTTTCCCTTTTAACGCACCCCATGATCGACTACACTGTGCACAATGGAGCGCTATTAGGCTCTACTGCGGGCCGCACAAATCCACTCCGGAAACCTACACCCCACATCTGTAACGCTTTCTTAATCCCCTGCTGGTATGAGCGGGGTAAAAATGGTATACTGCAATTTTTCAAAGTCGTGAAACTAAGTTGTTACTGCTGCCCTGAATTTGATCCTTTTTTTCTGCTCCACCCGTCTGTGATTTACCGAACGTTGGTCGAAACGGTTCTGCATACGAAGCAGAGTGATTAAGAATTTTGTCACTCTACGAGTTGGAGAATTGCTGTGTAACTTTATATGCAATTATTAGAATAGGAACAGGCTAGTGCAGTGTAATTCTAAGAGTACGCAAACAGTGCGGTGAGGTTTATAAAAAAAAATCAGTCCCATTACAGGCCCGAGTTGCTCAGAGTGTTCCAGGAAGTTAAGGTTCCCAGATTACGTGACAATGGCCCAGGATGGCGGTAAGGTTGTCAGCCTTATGGACCTGCCGCTTTTACCCTCAGGAAATACTCCTGGTACTCATTTCTGTTAGAGGCTGAGTCGACCCCAGGGCCATAGTGCGATCGGAAGGATTATGTCAATGAAAAATTCCAATGTCACCATCTGGAATGGAACCAGCGACCTTCCGATTTGTAGCACAGCACTTTAACCACTGTGCTACCGTGGCTAGCGAAGTTTATAAACTACCTGTAACTATCTTCCGATGGTCTACTGCTTCTAGACCCTTCCAGCCATGAAACAAGTTGTACACCCTACCAGGTGAGGGCTAACATCAATGTTTCATATTTCTGAAACACGCAGGAACATTCGTTTCAGTTTCAAATGCAAGCAGTCAAATAACGCACAGTGCAGCTGTACGGAGCAGGCACAGCACAGTCGGTACAGTGGCCACGCTATTATAGGCTGGACAACCCAGGAATCGTTGTTCGATTTCTGTGAGGAACAAAAAACTTCTCCACTCTCCAAAGGGTCCAGACAGGCTCTGGGGTCCTACCGGCTTCCTATTCAGTGAAGCGATTGAGACGTGCAGCTAACCACTCATCTCCATCTAATGCAGAGCAGTGGAGACGTACCTTCACTCCCCCATGCGTCTTTACGGAAAGTACAGGGATTTTACATTAATTTTAACCAGCATTTGACATTAATTCAGCATCAGTACTTTCTTCTTCCCGCAATTCAGTGTAGAGGTTGGGAAACTGGGGATAATGCCTGCGCTCTGCGCGTCCATAATGCAGTAAAATACGTGAAAAAAGTACGAGCAGAAAAGAGTGTAGCTACTGCAACCTGCGGCCAGTTGACAAATTTTGTTGCAAATATGGTCGTACAAAAATATTTTCCCTCTACGGCGACTGTCAAGTTGAGCACTAAACGTAATACAGCCTTTCATGTTACAAGTGAGACATTTACAGACCCTCTTTAGGTGCGTTCGCGTGTCTGCGGAAAGTCTGCTATGGGTACTTGGTCCATCCGTCATTCTGCTTGCATGGACGACAAACGCGAGTCCCTCTCAACTGATTCACACGAAATCTGATAGGGAAAATTAAGCACAAGGGGGTGAACGCTCAAAAATGTTTCGGTCCTTCTTACACTTGTTTATTACATTATATGCATTTATCATAATACTTAAAATACTGCTGTACCGCTTTCATTTAAAGTTTCCTTGAAATGAAGTTTGACTGAGGAAAAACAGACTAGAGTGAACTAAATCCCTTCATACTTCCTCATTTCAGTGTAACGAAAAGAACAACAACAAAAACAAAAACAAAAAACCGACAAAAACAAAACGACGACGACCACAACAAAAACAAAAAACAACAACAAAACAACGACGAAAACAACAGCAACAACGACGACGACATGCAGTCCAATTGACAGATAATCCTTAAGTTAAACAGGTGATGATTTTATTCACGGGCTCCAGTTTATTACGTACTTGGACTACTTACACCTACTAACAATCGGCCCAGTATACTGCAAACTGAAACTCACAGCATTCTTCTTTACCCGCGATCACCATAAATGTGTCTATCAATTCACCAGTACAGCAGACGATTTCATATTCTTCTCTTACAACTCCGTCAACGTTTATAATAAACTGTCAACAACTACTCGTATGGAAGTCCTCTCGCGACCAAAATCTAACCGATTTTTGACAGTAGTTTACAGTCGCTGACGGGTCGCAATGAAACACGAAGACTGCGTGGGGGTTGGAGCTGCTACTGAAAATCTCACAACTTTCTAAATGGGCTATAAAGGGGTTACGACGACAAACAGCGACAAAATAAACCAGCAGATTAAATGTACGAAGTTTTTCAACATTCAACATTTCAATAAATTTTCCTCGACAGCACAGTGGCTCACACGGCGCTAACTTGGTTAAGCTTCTTTCACCTTACCGAAGACACAGTTCTATAGCGGATGCAGTGGTCTCAAGACGCACCAAGTCACATTTTAGCTTCCACTCATACGCATTTATCTTTAGGATTTCACATGACCTTCCCATGGCTTTAGAATGTCGCCAGACGCACAGACCGCCAACGGCGCGCGATGCCGAAAAGCCGAACTCACACCACGAAAAGCTGATTGTTGCTTAGACGGCCAAAAACTGTCGCACTTAAAGCGGAACCCACTCTCAGAATCTGCATTAACAACTTCTACTATGTATTATATCACCGTATGGTAAAGCAGCTGTTGTAAATGACTTACAACTCTCACACTTGCTTACAATATGGTGAAGATATTATTAAGAACTCTTCGAATTTATGGGAGAAAAACCGCCGGTTCTGCATGTACTGTGCGTGTGGAATAACTGCCGACAAGTGCCTCGTTGTTCTGACTATTCACGTTACCGTTGAAGTAATGACATCTGTAACACACATTAGCAGTGGATCGGTATCATCACTGTGCATTGTTGCACAGGATCAGTTACACAACTGTACTTTCGTTCCAATGTCTGCTGGCGGTTTGCTCAATAGCATATTTATATGGGTTCAAAAGAAGTAGCTTTGAAACTGCGTGTACAAACGGCTTTTAGACACCTGTTTCGTTGAATAACCGACTGAAACCTCCTTGCGGATTTGCTTCTGAACGCACTCGAAGCTATCTATTGCTTCTTCCGAAAGAACCTATAGTACTCGCTCCCGCTTCTTCCCTGTTGCAGAATGCGTTAGAAATTAGTTCATTACTTGAAGTAATTATTGTTAATTTCGAGGAATGTGAAGCACCTGGAAATCGACTTCTAAATTTACAAAGACTTTTATAGGCCTTCTTCCTTACAGACGTTTCGACAGAAAAACATACGTGTTACAGTATACTTCATAGTGATGAACAGCTGCTTCTGAGCGTCCAGTTAATGCAGCTCAAGTGTTCTGAAGTCTTACAGATATGTTTTAGTCCATACTATGATATGGACTGCGCAGCAATCAAATTACCGACAGACGAACCAGGCAACCTCTATACTAACAACTATGGGGGTTCGCATTTAGTTTGATGCTCTGTACAAAGATGTGGACCTAACAAGGGTGTCAGGTAGCCCTGTGTCACACTGAGGGTATTACACGATCATAAACTTCCCGATATACACGGGCAAAGTAATGCTGTTACCACAGCAAAATGTGGATGACGACGTCAGACTGGGCATGTATTACAGCTAGGTGGACGCAAGGAATAAGTACAGAATTCTTGTGGACAAACCTGGTAAGTGTGCACTTGGAAGAGAGAGACGCCTGACAGTATATATTGATGCTGGACTGCACGGAGACAAGTCGCAAGTGAAAGGAGTAAGATGGAACTGCCTCACTGAGTCCAATGGCGGTCACTGTCTTTAATATGTGATCTTTCATAACCGCACGCACGCACGCACACACACACATATACATACATAAATACATACGTACGTACGTATGTACGTACTGTTGAATACTTGTGCGAAACTGAGTGGGTGATCAGTCAGTTATCTGGACGTGAGTTTCTCCCGTAAATGATTGTCTGAACATAGGAGTGAATTGCAGACGATCACAGATAAACGAAAGTGAAGACAACGTCTGTGGCCCAATTTAAGGTACCACGCCGACACATCAACAGTAAGGCGAAATAAAGCCACTAAGAACTACAACGCAAACAGCCAGTACCCCGACCGCGGTTTAAACCTGAGGCCTCCCAATTCAAACCCACTGGACATACACGTTCGGTTGCAAAACACACAGGCCTACTACAGATATGTGCAGGTACGTGACCACAACCGACACCACGGAGTAGCGTGCCTTTTGAGGCGATAAGAGACCCTTAGAACGCAACGAAACTTTCCACCATTTATTCCGATAGACGTGGAAACTGAATTTGCTTGTCACAGTCTTACCATCGAACCACATCCTACACTCAATGAAAACAGCCCACACTCGCAAACACTGCATCTTCAAGGTCCCTCTTAATACCTTCCCGGCTAATTCATCTTCCCAACAGTCTCCTACCTTCACGTTGTCAGACAAATATTCTCTGTGCACTTCTCAGAACAACAATTCGTGTTACGTTCCCAGCCCATCTCATTATCCCTGCTATAATAATAATACCAACAAACTTTGCAAATAATACAGATTACAAAGAAACTCACTATGACACTTCCCCCACCCTCCTGTTACCACCCCACCCTCACCACTCGCCCGGCTTAAACCCATTTATTCGCATTGCCTTAGCACGTTGGGCTCGAACACTCCCTTTGGGTATACGATACCAGCAATCACTATGAAAGTCAATTGGTTGCACTGTGGAACGCGACAGAGGTGCTGCTGGTAGCTTGGCTCACCGCAGCAGACAACAGCAGTCAACAAGGAATGTGTTTAGGCACGAGGGCCTCATATCAATGGATTTGCCTGTCCACTGGGTCGGCAAGTCTGATGAACTGAAAGCAACAATTCAGGTGAATGGGATTGACATTCATGTGGATTCACACATAAGTAATGATTTATCGAATATGTTCGGCTTAAAATCATAAACAACAGAAACATAGCACGTGAACGGAAGCAAACGTTGCTGCAGGGCTACGGCAGCACACGACGCGGCAAATGGACTGTGAATATCTGCTGTGCACAGGGTGAGCGAGTACAGGCATCTCCTTCCGGTCATAATCCTTTTCAAACAGCTGCCGAAATACAGAGGTATCTGGTCACATGATTCAAGGTCAATGACATAGTAAAGATAATGGCCCTGCTGAGAAAGTTACTGAGGAATATCGAGAAAACTGGGCCACGGGATAAATATTTTCACTTAGGAGAGAGTGACAGAAAGATGGGAAAAAATACAAAATACGAAGCCTAATAATTTGTACTCCTTATGTCTTATTGTAAGACCGATTATTCCACGAAAGGTAACAAGGACGGAACACGTAGCACGCATAAAGAAAATAAAAATACATACATTGCCTGATACAGAGGGGAAAAAAACGTGACAGTGCAACAGGCCAGCGCTCCAAGAAGGACGCCGATATCATCAGACTGAATGGCGCAGCACAACAACCTGTCAATAACCGTGATTCACAAACATTACAAACACATCAAAAGCAGCGGTTTACAGAATATCTGGTACAGGCCTCCCCGCATTCATAAAATGGAAAATTCAGTGATAAAAAATTCAATCATAAAAATTACAAATCAAAAAACCATTTAGAGGCAAACAGTGAAAACAACAGCGCTGCTGCAATGTTAAGCACAAACAAATCCCCCTATGCGTTTTATCTCGAAATTAAATTGCACGTCTCTATTATGATTTCGCTTAGCTATTGACATGTGTAGGCCCTAACACATCTACCAGTTACTCAATTATTACACCAACCACTGCACATATATAAAATTTATAAAATTTACACATTAAAACATTAAAAACGCTCTGACATCTTTCGGTCCTAAGACAATCCTCAGGGAGTCACACTATAAATAGTCACTTATTAATTTCGTTGTACCAGTTGGGTATTGTGGCAGCATGCCATGTTTTGTAATGTTATGTTGCGAAGAGTGCCCTGCTACGGATGTGCATTCTGTGCTTCGCTGCGTGAGTGTCGGAGCGTTGTTAATGTTTTAATGTGTAAATTTTATAAATGTGCAGTGGTTGGTGTAACAATGAAAACATCTACCAGTGTTCGTTGTTTTCCAATACGTATCACATACGAGTAGTTATAGAGACCTGCAAGATCCACAAGATCAAATAGTGCTGGCAGCCGGGCAAATGAAGCAGTTTCGTGTCTCTAGAAAGGTGACTCTACATCGACAACAAAATATAACGTATATCTGTCCTGCATCACCCAACAAAAAAAGTATACCACTCTACGTGTCGCACCCATTTCGTCGTTCATTTGGCCGTCACAGTTCATATTACAAAGCCTACAATTACGGAGTTCTGTCACCTCCAGTGGCCTAGACCAGTGTTGCCCAACCGCCGGACCGCGGCCCGGTACCGGGCCGCGGTATCACTTATACTGGGCCGCGAGAGATTCTACTGGAATTGATAACTAATTTAAGCGTAATTTTATATTTGTCAACACGCCACACCGTACATTCTTTATGATTATGCCATAATTAACTATTAATACTTATGTTAGTTTATTGTACGAACTTAAAAAAAAATAGGAAAGGTACTGACGAGTAAATCTGTTGGGATTGGGCCCTCGTCTTATGAAAAAACAATTTATCGGGCCACCGTCTCACAAAGGTTGAGAAACACTGGCCTAGACTCGACATTCGTACAAGAAAGATCCCGTATTTGAATTTCGGTGGAAAGACCAGAATTCATGACAAAACGTTTTCACCGCATTCAGTTAACGCAACACCAGACTTTACGTAACCTAGGCACATGAAAAAGCAATCCCATTACAGGCCTAGACAGGCCCTGAGGATTCCAGGAGGTTGAAGCTCTCAGATTTCAAGACAATCGGCAAATGAAGGTGGTAAGGTTGTCGGCCCTACGCACCGGCCGCCTTAACCCCCAGGAAATATACCTGCTACTCATTTCTGTTAGAGGCTGAGTCGACTCCAAGGCCATAGTGCGGAAGGAATGAAAAATTCCAGTGACACAATCGGGAATCGAACTCCCGAACTTTCGGCTTGTAGCGCAGTACCTCAGACAACTGACGCAAACGAAAAGACACCGTTAAATAATCACAAAAGGCGAAAACGCAGAAAAATATTTAAAATATTAGAAAATGTCCGTATTCAAAGTGGGAATCAAAGCAGCAGTTACAGTTTTGATAACAGTGACCACGACGCACAAATGACGCGCATTGTAACTCGAAATACATTTTAGCCTTCAAAATAAAACCGTAATAAATACCGGAACTTAAGGGATAAATGCCCATTCCTGAACCTTGATCCTGTGTACAAGCTACACAGCACCCTGTCCACAAGCACTATCGACTTTCCTGTACTACAATACTGTATCCTGTACACACGGACATACGGCACTTCACGTTGACATACGATACCCACTGTTCCACTAACGCACACAGATGGCTTTAACGCCCATCTAAATCTGTGTGACAAGCTGAATTCACTGCAACGACATCATTCTGACTATTGTCTCACTTAGGTAAGCCCAACATTTGCTATTCGGATGTTCGCGGAGTTGGTTTGTTACTTGCTAGACACACTGTTTTTGTTAATTTTTTAATTTTGCAAAGACTAAGCCGCAGTGTTTAGCGTATTTGCGTAATATTCAAAAGGTCCAGCGGTCGATATCATCTGCCACATCTAAACTATTTTTATGTGCCTCTGGAGCCCAGATTGGACAGAGGCCACCTCATTCTTGATGTTTCTAAATCTCGCACGCCATTAGACACAAACACAACCGATAGAACTCTTCTGACCGGGTGATCAGCCCGTCGCAGAGGTCGCTCCCTGCACAACACACAACCAACACAAGAGACGTATAGCCATGCCCTAAGCGGGGTTCGAACCCGCCATCCCAGCACTCAATCGGTCGCAGATTTACGCTTCAGACCGCACGGCCAACCGGACCCGCTAAAATATATGTTCATAACACAAATATGACGCGTAATGACAGTCCGTCACCTGATGCAGAGTGCAGAGAGCTGGCGAAATGTGACAGGTACCGTAATGGCAGTCCGTCACCTGGTGCAGAGAGCTGGCGAAATGTGACAAGTACCGTAATGACAGTCCGTCACCTGGTGCAGAGTGCAGAGAGCTGGCGAAATGTGACAGGTACCGTAATGACAGTCCGTCACCTTGATGCAGAGTGCAGAGAGCTGGCGAAATGTGACAGGTACCGTAATGACAGTCCGTCACCTG
>Ga0131853_10009171_pt1 | contig 18079 bp, 10 predicted proteins | sample TergutLab28metaG_FD_92764 | JGI IMG/M metagenome (GOLD analysis project Ga0131853, IMG submission 92764) | Labiotermes labralis P1 segment gut microbial communities from Petit-Saut dam, French Guiana - Lab288 P1 (version 2) (version 2) | ecosystem: Host-associated > Arthropoda: Insects >... | reverse complement strand
ACGGCTGTGGGGACCCGTTGTGCTGACCACGTGACACCCCTCTATCCGCAAAAGTTGGCACTAACTTCGCCGACCGGCGGCGGCCGCTCTGTCGGTATAGTTCGCGTGCGGGCTAAGGCCACGAAGTTTATAGTTATCTTAATTCTGTATCATAACTAAAAATCAAGCAATTCCTATTACTATAAATTTTTTATCCACCTGTTTTGTAAATTTGTAAGTCTAATGGGTTTCATTTTTCCTTTCTGCATTTCCCAGTTGGTGCTTAGTGTTTTTTATCCTCTGTGTTCTTTCATGATTTGTTTACGAATTTGTGAAAAGTGACTACTAGCTTTGTCTTGTCCATCTGTCCTGCTGTTTACATGGAACATCTTGGCTCCTCCTGGATGGATTTTCATGAAATTTGATATTTGAGTATTTTTTTAAAAAATCTGTTGAGAAAATTCAATTTTTATAAAAATCAGATATGAATAAAGGGTGCTTTACATGAAGACCAATTACATTTTCAATCATGTGTCACTCAGTTCTTCTTAAAATAAAAAATATTTCAGACAAAAGTTGTTAGAAACTCAAAACACACATTCTGTGTTCAATAACATTTTCTTTTTTCTTGAAAGTGGTGCCATTTAGGAGATAATTTGAAAAAAAATTGTTGTAGAGTGGGCAGGCCACAAGACAATATAGGACATGTGCATTGCGTGCTGGGTACCCAAGGCTACAAATACACACACAGGTTGTCTTTTCCACTGCAATAATGGTTGCATGAACACACCTCAATGTTACATTATCCATACATTGCCTGTCTGTTTCCACATACCCTAGGTTGGTATCTATCTGTAAATTCACTCTCTATAAACATCGATATGCATGCATGATATTTCTTGTAATATTATATTTTAGGCTGTCATACTTCTGTCCATTTTATTACACACCTGAAACTTAAGTTGTTATTTTTTTCTTCTATATTCCCAAAAATTATGATCATGCTTTGTATTTTTAACTTACAGTTTGTATATGGAATGCCTGTGGTGACTATTTTGACCATGCCTTTGCCTCAATTTTTCAGTCACCAAACAGTGATCAGTAATGCAGTTACTCCTTCCCATAGGTCTCATCTCTGGTTATACTGTGAACAGTTGGTATTATGTGTGTGCAGTGAGACATCATCTGTACTCATGTCATCAGTGCCCATGCTATAAGTGAAATTATATTTGTCTAAAATCAGAATGTTTGTTAATGAGTTAATTACTGTATATTATATTTAAGGCATGTTAAATAATAAGACCTACATACCAACCGTATTTACTTACCACCATTGCCTCATTACTGTGGACTCCCTAGAAAACAGGATGATTATTACAGTTTGGTCTTTAAACAAAGCGTTCCATCAGCGTAGAAACCCAAGGGCTATGACCTTCCTCTGTTGGCTTCACCATATGGCAAGGGTTGTTGAAATATTTTTGTATAGTGCAATTGAAGATTTTTTAGAAAGTTGTAAGACATGGAATACTTATATTCATGTTGGGGGACAAGATGAAACTCACAGCATATTTGAATTCAGGGTATAGCAAGGTTCTTCTGTGATGTATAAATGTATGGTAGTAATGTCACCCCACCAGCCATAATGAACTAAACATGCCACAGTCACCCCCCACCCAACCAAAAAAATCTCACACACACACACACATGCATGCAGTCTCTCTCTCTCTATGTATGTACTTTGAATTTATGTGATGGAAATTACTGATGTTTATGAATATTTCAGTGCGACTGCAGTTGATACGACCATTGACCATTTTGACGTGGCTGGTATATATCTACCTCTTCTGGAAAGTGGGTGATCCATTCCCCATATTGAGTCCCAAGCAGGGTATCTTATCCATTGAACAAGGTATCAGCCGAATAGGAGTGATTGGCGTGACTGTCATGGCTCTCCTTTCAGGTTTTGGTGCTGTTAATTATCCCTACACATCCATGGCTTATTTCATGAGGTGATTACGTATGTACAGTAGGTTGTGTTTGCTAAATTTGCTTCATAACTTACATGCATTTTTATAGTCTCTTTCGAACGTGTAAGGTGAGTGAATCAGAAGGGCATGTTTGTTTCTGAATGTCTTCTCTTAGTGTTGAATAGTGTGTGATATGGAATGGTGTTTGTGTGTGTGCATGTGCATGTGTGTGTGTGTGTGTGTGTGTGTGTGTGGAGGGAGGATTCTACACCAAAATTTGTGTGAATGAAATTTTAGTCCACATCCTTTTTACTTTATGTGAAGCTCAGATTGAACCAGTTGTTCCAGTTGTTTATATATTTATTTGGAACAGTGTTGTGTTTCATGTTTTATAAACAAAGAAAAAATAATTTATGCCAATATGCATTGTTAATTACCTGTGTTGAGAAATGCTGATGGCTTAGTGTTCTGTTGGATTAGCTAAATTAGAAAAATATAAATGAACATGAAGTTCAAAGAGGGATGCAGAATTGGAAAGAACTCATTTGGAAACTATGTTCTCCCAAACTTGATACAACCTTCCAATCTTATTCATAAAATGACAATACTGTCAAGCAACACAAATGTGTCCCAGAACTGGATGTGGCATATGCAGTTAGGTAAGTGCATTTTTGTCTTGTTTTCCAGCACATGTTTAAAACCAGTGGTGTAGTGTCATGAGTTGCAGGTACTCAGAACTAGGGCAAAATGTGCTGTGTTCTGTGTATGAACATTTATGCACTTTGTATAATTTTTAGATTTCACTTGTGTCACAGTTGGAGAAACATTGTTTGTCCTATTTTTGCTGCTTCTGTGTTGCTGGTTAAGGCGAAGTGGAGCATTTACCCTTATAAGTAGCTAAAGGTGTTATAAGATTGGAAAACATATTACAAAATTCTGACTTCCATTTCTGTATCTTTTTAGCCTCAATCTAAGAATCTTGGCACCATAAGTGTTTAAATATTAGTCCAGAGTAGTATGTCCAAGTTTTTTCACAGTACCCAGCTGAGGTTTGATTGCAGGAAGATATTTCAGTTACTGAGTTTAATTGAACATTGCATCACAATACAATGCATGAAATTAAAAATGTTTACTAACTTAAATTAAAAATGTCTGATTGTATTAAATTGTGAAAAAAAAATTAAAATATTGTTGAAAAACCTCCCCTTTCTTTTGAAATACTGGTGCAATGGGAATAATCATAGGTAGTGCCTGGCTAAAATTGAGTGCCAGCATACAGTACAATATCTACAGCATTCTTAATATTGCTGTATTTGCAGGCCAGTTATGCCATCAGATGTGCAGGCAATTGAGAAGCGACTGCTGCAGACCATGGACATGATTCTGGTGAAGAAGAAGCGTATTGCTTTAGCCAAGAAAGGCTCAGTTGTGAATGGAGCACAAAACAATCCAAGCAGTTCTGGAATATGGGGAATGTTGAAGACTGTCACTACGTCTGTCAGCAAAGGCAGTGGTGAAAGTATCCTACCCACAAGAAGATATTAAAGAGACGAGAAGATATAACTTAATTTTAGTCTGTTATAATATCTTACAAGAAAACCCATGATACTTTAAAGGAATGTCACTGAAATATCTCCATAATTAAATTATCTTAGTGCAGGACACCCTATTGTATTGAGTGAATAGGCAGGTATAACAACATACCAACAATCACAGCTGTTTTTATATATACATTTTAATGTCTAAAATGTGCTACATGTTGTGGCTGTTTTCATAAAATCATCATCAGGTACAAGTATCAAAAGAATGCTGTTTATATATATTAATATTTAAACAGGACTGAGGTCTCAGTCTTACAGTTTTCTTGTAGAATAAGCTGAAACTGAGTTAAGTTAAAATGTCTGGAAATGCATGAAAACAGTATACTAAAAATTATGCAGTAATGATGTAGCATTTCATGTATTGATAAAGTTTTTATGTTTTCATCTCCTTGTGATGGCTACTGGTATCTGATTATGAAAGAGATTTTAGAAAGTCTCATAGAGATGACAGAGACCTGTAAACCAAAACTGCTGCACATGCAACTAAATGCTTCTTAGAAGTATTAAAATTTTAATTTGACAACTCAGCCTTTGTGTATTTTCACATGTTATACTAATTCTTGTGTAATATACTTTATTTATAGAAACAGCTGCCCCCCCCCCACCCACCCAACAAGGAATACAGAGAATGTTTTAAATAATGTAATTGTTTTGACAAGTGCCAAGGCTGACCATATTGTGCCTCAAATAGAAGTAAAGTAACTTATATTCCATGTCTCTGTTCATCTCCTGTATAATTCTTTGATTTCAATACATAAATCCATGCTGTGGTTTTGGTTTACAAGTCTGTATCATCTCTAGGAGGCTTTCTTCAATGTCCCTCATAAACAGATGCAAATACAATGACACTTCAATTTTATGTTCTCAGAATTTGCTTTTTCCCTTAATTTGTGCTATAAATTTATAGTCTTTACTGAAAGGCTGTAAGATCAGTTTTAAAATTTCCCTGAATTTATGTGTCCTCACTTTTGTGTTTTACATGATTGTACATTTGAATTTTGAAATCTCGCCAGCAGAAACTCCCTTCATTTTACACACATTTCCATTTGTGAAGCTTTTAACTAACAAGTGTTATGTTTAGTCCAGCAAAATTGGCCAATAAAATGTGCGCTGCTTCTATTGTGAGAATGAATTCAGCCAATAAAACAAGCGTTGGAAGCAAGCCAAGCCAAGCAATACCATTGTTGTTTGAACTGTTGTAGGGAAAGCAAGAGTGGAATTGGTAAGTGTCCAACGATCATAATGAGTGAAGCCAAAGACATTCCATTTTATTGTGAAAATGTCCTCAAATGAGAAGACAATGAAGAAGCAACGTGATGTGTTTTCTGTAGACAAAAAAATGCTAATATTAGCCAAAGTTGATGCTGATGTGGAAACTCGGGTGGATATAGCGACAATGCTTGGTTTGTCGGTATCAACATTAAACATGATAGTGAGTAAATAGTCAGAAATAGAGAAAAGTTACTCACATTGTGGGCCATCATTTTTTAAAATCTCTGAAGACTTTGCCACTGGAAGAACTTGAAACCATCCTTTCAGCAAGGTTCAAGCAAGCCCATACCGCCAATGCATCCATTGATGGACAACACTTGAAGGAAAAAGCTCTACATGTAACTGCTCATCTAGGTATCTTCAATTTTTGGACTTCAAAGGCTGGATTGACTGTTTTAAGAAATGGCAGAACCTGGTATACAAAACTATGTTGGGAGAAAGTGCGATTGTAAATCCTGAAACAGCAGTGGACTGGAAAAGTGAAGAACTGCCCAAAATAATCGACACATAACAGCCAAAGTACATATTTAAAGTTGATGAAATTGGACTCTTCTATAATATCCAACCCAGCAGAACATTGACATACAAAGGTTATTCTTGCCATGGTGGAACAAAATCAAAGCAGAGGGTCACTATTCTGCTAGGTTGCAATGATGATGGCACAGAGAAATTACCTCCACCGTGACTGGCAAGTGTAACAAACCCTACTGCAGCATGAATGTAAAAAAACCTCCCCACTAAATACACAGTAAATTCCAATTCATGGATGACTGCATCTACTGAAGAGGACTTTTTTGTGCAAGTGGATCACCAGAGAAGGGCAAAAAACAGAAAAATCTCGCTCTTCGTTAACCAATGTGCTGCACACCCATGAGATACCATTGTTCTGAAAAATATTAATGTTACATTTTTCCCCTCAAATTGCCCAAGCCATTTGCAACCACTGCATGTGGGGATCATCCATGCTTTCAAATACAGGTACAGAAAGCAACTCATACAGAAGGCAGTAGCAATGATCAACAGAGAATTACTTGGTGATTCATCCAAAATTAAGGTCAACCTCCTTACAGCTCTTCAATTCATTGCAGAAGCCTGGAGACATATCATCAACCACCACAGAAAACTGCTTCAAGAAATGTTTTTTGTCAGGTGGTGAATACATTGATGTTAGCAATGATGTGCTGAATGAACAGTAAAAAGACAACTGTTGCTCCTTGAAAACATCTGGCATGGAATTTGATGAATATGTGTTCTGTGATGTCAGTGTCAGTGTATGTGAGATACAAAGTGTAGATCAAGTCACACAGGATCACCTGACTTGTGAGGATGAAGAAAACAAGAAGAAGAAGTGGAGGAAGAGTTTATTGAGAACAAAGTAATTTTTGTGATGCTCTTCAAGGACTAGAGGCAGCAAGAAAATACATCCAGCAGTTCGATGTGGAGGATGACATGCTAGTGACATGCACTCAAAAACAAGCTCTACACATTGAAGCATAAAAAAAAATTGAAACAAGTAACAGTACTGGACTGGTTCAAAAAATACAGTTTATTCTGTTTTGATTGTGCAAATGATTACTATTTCATGTACTCTATTTTAAACAGTTAATGAAGAAGTGAGTTCTACTGTTTTGAAAGTTTGCAAAAAATTAGGCATTGTTATACTGTATAAACTTGATTTTAACAATGAATAAGACCAGGGCAGTGAGAAATACCAATCTTCTGTTTTTCTTTGTTTTCCCTGATTTTACACTTTCCTTGATTTTACATTATTTTAGTAAGGTCTACATGATGAAGTAAAATAGGGGTTTCGTTGTAGTTGTGAAGGAAGAGATGAAAACGTGTAACATTTATAACTACACAAAGTGCTACATCAGTATGCCCTGATTTTTATTATACTGTTTTAATATAGTTCTGAACATTTTAACTTCACTCAGTTTCAGTCTCTTCTACAAGAAAACTATAAGAACGAGGTCTCAGTCTTCTTTAACTAGTGTTTTTTTTTTTTGTATAAATGGTCTAGCTCTCTTATAATTGTGGCACTCAAGCCTGAAGATGGCTTTATGAAAAACAGCTGAAACATGTAGAACATTGTAGACATTAGACCTATATACCGGGGACTCGCAGATGATGTGGATGTTTTCCGTTGCATGTATTAAAATACAGTACACTGTGTTGCAGGGAAAGTTTTGGTCCCTCTCTTCAGGCTTTCTCTTTTCAAAACAGCCATCACTATGTAATGATTACTTGCACTGTAATTAAATATGTTAACATTAAATTAGTTAAGACCACACATTCCATACCATTTACAACAGAGGGCACTCTGTGTACAGTATTCCATTCGAATGTGGCTACAATTACATTGCAGAAACAGGTATGACTTAGTCAACACAGAATCTGAGAAAGGAACATCTTGAAAAATCAGAATTGGCCCAGCACAACTTTGAAGAAGGCCACCATATTAGTTGGGATTAAGCCAAGTTTCTTCAGATATAGCCCAACAGTAGATACAGAACATGTAAGAAGTCAGCACATATGGAGTGCCTGGAGGAAATCATCAGCCAACCTAGTTTGAATTTATCACTTATTTGGATCCCCCTAATCAGTAAAGAGGTCAACAAACAATGCAGAGGGGATAATGTTTTTTGGAAGAAAACACTGACACAAATGTACGTACTGTCCGACACACTGGTTGCAGTTCTGGGATGGAATCACAGATGGTGTGTAGGGTGATTAAGAACCAGCAACACCCAGCCAACTGACTTTGTCCTCTAGAAGCAAGAGCAAGTATTTAGTTTAAACGGCAGGGGAAAAAAACAGCATCCAGCTCCACAGCAGGTTCCTCCTTCCCATGGTGAAGGAGAAGAAGTATTGCTATTCATATTCCAACTACCAGAACTGCCTACACAATGTTACTGTTTAGTGAGAGGATATAGTTACAGTGACCAGTTATGTATCTTGTGTATTTAATGTCTCGTGAAAGTCGCATAACGTTATTTTCTAAACTGTGTCTGTAATATCTGGTATTTACTGATCTTATGTTAATGTGGGTTTAATTACAGTGTAAATAACCATCATGTAGTGACATTTGTTTTGGAAGAACCTCTCCCCGAAACATAATGTATTATCTTTCAATGCTGTACATATGATGTATAAAGTCCAAGAGATCTGTGAGTGCAAATCTCATACACCATTGCAGTACCCTATAGAATAGTGTATATGGGAAGTATCCAAAATGCTTAGACAAACTTCAGGAATGAGTTTCCCACACAAAAAAGGAAAATGTTCAGCAAACAGCTGATCATTTGTCTCACAGATGAGATGGCATCACATATTTGCACAACCAATATTAGCAGGCAGAGGAGAATCGACATGGTACAGTCCATTAGACACCAACTGCAGTTCAGGGCTGATATGTACTGGTATTGTTGGTGATTGGTAGGTCCACATGTTTTGCCACAGTTTTGTACATGTCATATCTACTGGGATTTCCTCTTAAATGGTGTTCCACAACTTCTAGAAAATTAGTGTTTATGTATGATGGGGCTGTGGCACATTATAGCTGAATTTTACGAGATGTACTGAGTAATACCTAACATAACAAACATATATGTAGAGCAGGAGCAAAGTTGTATGGCTCCCATGTTTGCCCAACCTCAGTCCTTTAAATTTTTATCTGTGGGGACACTTAGAAACCCCAGTGTATGTATTCAGATCTAACTGAAAATGCAGAAACACGTCAACACGTTTTTGATGCCTGTCAAACCGTTTGCAACTGCCCCAGGACATTTGGAAGTGTATGACAGTCCATGATCAAAAATGTCCATGCATGCATTGATTCAGGTAGAGGAAATTTTTAGCATTTATTGTGAATTGTGACCTGACAAACAATAAGAATGCATCAGTTATTAAATGGGAATTCATTTCATTCATTCCATTGCCATGTGCAGAATGTGACAATTCCTTGCCATTCTCAGGAGCTTCTTCCATTCTTCTCTGTTATGGACTTTTTCCTGCCACCCTTCTCCACCAACTATTCTTCCATCCTCTCTCATCTCATCTTGCCATCTATTTCTTGGTTTACCGCTCAATCTTGTTTTTCTCAAATTCATATGTAATACCCTTTTGGGAATTCTGTTTTCTTCCATTCTCTGTACATGCTCAAACCAACGTAATCTATTTAACCTCATTGTCTCTATATATAGTACATTTTTTTAACACTTGCGTACATTTCTTTATTGGTTAATGTCCTCAAATTTTCTTTTTCATTATCATATACTGGGCCTAAAATCCTTCTATACACTTTCCTTTCAAAAATGTTCAATTGCTTTCTCTTTCTCTGTTAGTGTCCAATTTTCTGGTGCATATGTTAACATTGTGTCTATTATTGTGTTATTTAGTCATAATTTTAGTTTCTTTGATATGTTTTTATTTTTAAAAAATTTTTGTAGCATGAAATATGTTAGCATTTTTTTATTCTTTCTTGCAAGTCTATTTGGTTATTGTTATCTTCATTAAGTATAACTCCTAAATATTTAAAACTTTCCACTCTTTCAAATTTGTAATTCTTTATTTTCAAATGTCCTATTTTATATTTATTTAAACTGTTTTTACTTTCCACTATCATATATTTTGTCTTTTCTTGGTTTATCTGTAGTTCACATTTTCTGGCAATATTTTCCAGTTCTACAAAAAGTTTTCTTATTTCTCTTTCATTTTTTCCAATTAATGCAATGTCATCAGCATATGCTAATACATTCATTTGTTCTTTACCAATCTTTATACCACAAGGAACTATTTTTATACTTTGTATCACTTGTTGTAATTCCAAATTAAATAATATTGGTGATAAAGGGTCACCCTGTTTCAAGCCTGTTCTATTTTCAAAAAAAGGTGACAATGTTCCCTCTATTCTAACCGCACTTCTTGTCTTTTGTACACATGTTTTACACATATTTATGAAATTGAGAATGTGTATTGTAAATTTATTATATTAGTTGTAAGTAAAACATTGCATACTTTAGGTATTTATTGTTGAATGTAATCTTTCAGTTAAACTCAAAAGTCACTAATTTTTGGACATGTTTATTTGAAATTTTTTCTTTGTTTTGAAATGAAGAACTCACTCATGAAGATTGTCAAAGCATTTTTTAGATACACCATGTATAAAGCAAATGGGGGGTATGTGGTGGCACAGTTGGTTCAGGCACTGTGCTTCAAGCCCGAGGCTTGTGGGTTCGATTCCCAATGGTGTCAATGGAATTTTTCGTTGACATAATCCATCTGGCCTCACTATGACCCTGAGGTTGACTCAGCCTCTAACAGAAATGAGTACCAGGAATATTCCCTAGGGGGTAAAGGCGGCCAGTGCATAGGGCTGACAACCTTACCACCTTCATGTGCTGATTGTCTTGAAATCTGGGAGCCTCATCCTCCTGGAACCCTCACGGCCTGTCCAGGCCTGTAATTTAATTGCTTTACCTTTTTATAAAACAAATGTGATTGAGTCTATTGTTTTATCTGCCCAATTAAATTATGTTCTTCATACTTGCAGTTTTTATCTTTCTGGCTTCTGGTAACTTCTGATGTGGGAATGCTCAATATATAAGATTCTGAAATCAGAATCAGAAATGGTGGTGGTAGTAGTAGTAGTAGTAATAATAATAATAATAATATTTCATGGGCACATCACAGTTAGTTTCATCTTTACTGTTGTATTGTACATTAATCCTAATGCATCTTTGTGCCACTGCATCCCTATACCTCATGAACTTCTAAGTCATTATGTCTTTTACTCCTCATACGGCATGGTGCTTTGAGTTACAATCATACTGACAGAATAAGAGTCAGTGGAAAAAATGGCTTGCTGTTCTGAATAAGCATCATACTTATGCACTGAGATGAAGCAAAAGGAACAGGTGCCATAATTGCACAATTAGGACTTGTCAAGAAACAATGGAAATTAATGTTAAGACTTCTAATACCTACTGAAAAACTAAGGAGAACTGGAATTTAAACTTAGATTGTCACTGAAGTTAATCACACTTTCTTTCTTTGGACACCAGTCTTAGTTCATTATCAGTATGGAAATTATGTTTTTCTATCCTGGCAGACTGTTGTCTAAATTCAGATAAACTGAAGATTTTTAGAACTGTTTTGTACTTTCTTTTTATCTTTATCACAGATTAATTTGCTTTTCAGTCTACTTCAATTTTAATTTCAGTATCTGACCTTTTTATCCTGATGAATATTTAAACAGTATCTTCGTTACTGCACGTGGGTGAAGATGTTTCCTTAATAATGCTTCCTGAGATATTTGGCAGCTGAAACAAGAGATTGCAGCATTGGAAGAATTGAGCCGACAGCTGTTTCTGGAGGCACATGATATGCACAATATGCAGGAACGATTGCAGTGGGCCTCAACTTTCCAGGGGAAATACTTCAACTGCCTGGGTTACTTCTTCTCTCTCTACTGCATGTGGAAAATATTAATCGTAAGTTCATTATTTTAAAACTTGCAGTTTTGCAAGAAGTGCTTTGGGTCAACTGAAAATGATTTCTTCTTTACAGTGGCTAATTGGTTTTCATTTTCACATAAAATGAATTATAGTACAACTACAATTCACTAATCTGCACAAACAAAAACTAAGCTTTGAAATTAGTGTTATGTTATCCCAAATTTTATTTATAAGTTCAACAGAAGTCCTTAAAAAATGGTGGCTTGGAGTAGTGAAATGTACAGAATTCTGAACGTCCTTTTAGGGATGTAACTTGATACAAATATGCCAACATTTCAAAGGAACCTACTGCCGTTATCCTACCATGAAGATCAAGGTGGTAGGATGGTAAATTTCTAGCAAGTTACATGGTGTCACACCACAGAAGTCAGTATTCTTTGCTACTGCAGAAACCTAAAATTTCACGTACATAACCATCCTAATATTTCCCTGGTGTGGCCATGTCTAATCACAACTTTCTAGCCCATATCTTAACTCCTTTTGTAGCAGTTAATGATAACCTATGTACTTTTTGAAGTGAGCCCATTCTCACTCTTAACTACAAACGCAGTCTGCTCTCATGAAGGGAGAGGTGAAGTGTGTCCAAAATGTGAACTTGGGTGTGTACAGTTTCATGCTGTAATTAATAGGAAAATGAGAAGAAAGGGTTTTAGTTTCTGTATGTACAGTGATGATTGTGCTTTTTGCAGTCAACAATAAACATTGTGTTTGATCGTGTTGGAAAGAAAGATCCAGTTACACGAGGTATGGAAATAGCAGTCCATTGGGTTGGAATTAATATTGATGTGACATTCTGGTCTCAGCACATCTCCTTCTTTTTGGTGGGCTGCATTGTGGTCACTTCCATCAGAGGTCTTCTTCTCACACTTACAAAGGTAAGCATGTTATGGTTCACGATGTGTGAAGGTAAGTATACAGCCAAGTAAAACTTGTTATGGTTATAAGTTAGATGGGATTTTGAAATTGCTTAGTGGTAATGTCAATAACTTTTAGTTATATGTTCCATACTCGTGTTTCCATTTTTCACTTGGTCAAGCTGCCGCTACCCACCAAGATTTTTTTGTGGGGTGACAGGGTGGGGACTGGTTTGCTTAACCTTTTGACGCCTAATGTCAACTATAGTGGCCATACCGCACCGCTAACCTCTAAAGTTGCATTTTATATATTTACTCAACAAATATAGGTACTGAATATTTTAAACACGGTCTATACTGCCCGTTTTTTTTTCTCTTCAAAATGCAGTTTGTTTCATAATTCTAACGTATTTGTTTTCCTGTATTATTCACATTTTATATACAGGGTGTGCTAAAATTTAAAAAAAAATTCTGGTGCCAAAAGTTTAATCCGTTACATATTCTGTAATAGTGCCCTAAAATGGTCTACAACTCTGTGATCTGACATTCTAACTTGTTATTTACAATAGTTATAATAAAATAACCTGGTATTTAGATTGTACTGTTCCTAGGTTCTTCCCCCTCAACCCCATGTTTCATTAACGTAAAGGACACAGTTATTGGATGTGGCTATGAACATTAAATGTTGTTAAATAATTTCTGAGTACAGGTCATTTAGTAGCAAAACACGTTCCTCAGCAATTTTTTTTTTAAATCCCCATTATGCAAAATAAAAACTGGCTCTGGGGTCCACCCAGCCTTCTGTTCCATGGGTCCTAGGGGACATGAAGCTGACTATACACTCTGCTTAGTTCCAGAGTTCAGAGTGCATAAAGCTATACCTTCATTCCCTTCAGGCAATGAATATGTACAATTTTAAATGATTCATGACCATGCCGTGATGATGCACTTGTTGGTCGTATTTCTCATAATGCGTATGTGTATGTTTACCTTTTTTATCTTTTAACATTCTCAAGTCCTGTTGCTCCACTGAAGTGAATAACCGTATAACCGTTATATTTAGTTTAAGTTTTATGAGGTGTTAAAGTTATACACTTGATAGATTTGTTTAAAATTAGAAATTTTAGTTTTGGATGGAAAGGCGATTGTAACGGATTTGTATACAAGCTTAAGAGGGATAGTGAGAGTGAGAGTGATAGAGAGAGAAGACCAGTAAGACGCAAGGAGATCATGCTAGTTGCCACACCAGAACAGTGTTACGTAAGTGAGCCAATAGAAACAAAGTATTTAAAATTTTGATAATTGAACCTATTAGGGAGTAGTGACATTTAACGGTTAGCCAGTTGGGAACAGTAAGAATATTTAAGGGGAGATGGCTTTGAAACTGTGCGAGTTCAAAAACTTAACATAAGAGAGTAATCTGTCTCCTACCCAGGATGTGGCAAGTCATGTTCAAGTTACACTAATGCTAATAGTGCACAGATTTTCAACAGCACATCCATGCACACCAACATCTGTAAACTTTAATAATCTGGTGATATAATATAAAGAATATTTTATGATTTACATTTATTTTATGAAATTACTGTCTTGCTACTTAGAACACTTAGATTCCCTGAGATTAAGATGTGCGAATTGACCGATGAGCTGAGGTGGGCTATAACCTCTATACCATCAGTCAGCAGAGAACATAGGGCCTGCACCTTACTAGAAGCAGTCAAAATTTCTTTTTGTACTGGTGCTTAATCAGTTACTTGCCTGTAAATGCATTACCCTTTTTAGTTGTTAATGAAAAGATTTATGTTGCTAATATATAACATCACTCTGATTTTTTGCAGTTCTTTTATGCCATTTCAAGCAGTAAATCCTCAAACATCATTGTTCTAGTTTTGGCACAAATTATGGTGAGTAAATACAGACTTCATTCATCCTCTTCTATCCAGTGGGGTACAGTTCACACTTTCCACTTCTTGCGTAGATTTTCAGTGTTTTCCATTTTGTTTTGTATTACACTGAGTTATGAACAATCTTCCCAGGTTTATTTTGGAGACAGGCACTGACTGACATGTGGGTAAATGAAGAACATGACAGTATTTGATTTCTAGCTGTAACACTGTTAATGATCATGTTTCTGGGTGGTGAAAGTGGTTAGAGGTGGAATGGGTACTGCCATTTCAGAGATCCTTGCTGTCTGCATCTCCTGGGTGATCTTGCAAGTGGAGACATTGCGAATGTTCTAAATGTCAGCATACAGTCCACCTCTACATAGTGCCACCATGCAAAAACATAATCGTCACAGTATTTAATTGCAAGTTTCTTGTGTCAAGACATTACATATGCAGAGATGACATTCTGTGTTATTTAGTTTGCAAGTATAAAATCAAAAGTTAGTATGAATGATAAAGGTAAAGGTAAAGTGATCCCGTTACAGGCCCGGTGTGGCCCAGAGGGTGGGTAGAGGTATAGCTCTACTCTTACATAACCGCGGCACTAGAAGGGGGTGTGTGGTCAGCAGCATGCCCTGGCTGCACTTTACCCCTGGGAAAGACCCTGTACCCATTTTACAAGAGGCTGGGTGGGCCCCAGGGCCGGTCTGGATGGGCAGAAAATCTCGTCCCCGCCGGGATTCGATACCAGACCACCCAGCCCGTAGTCAGTCACTACACCGACTGAGCTACCTGGCCCACTATGAATGGTAGGTTATATCAATTTATGGATATCTGATCACCACTGGCCTGTCCTATGGGGCAAACAGTTGCACGTAGCAGTGAACATGGTAGATATGTATGATGAGTTCTAGATGTATTGTTCTAATTGATATTGGGGTCCATAAGAGCTCATTTTGTGTAAGACTGCTCTTTTTCACTTGCTGATTAGCATTCTTTATAGCATTTCATGTTACTGTGTATTTATCATCAAATATTATAGATCAAACCGACAAATATACTGTTTCTAGGGAGCATCTGTAATAGTCTTTATTATATTAGGTATGTAATATTAATTAGCATAGTGTTTTATTCTGTCTTTTCAATTCATACATTCCAGTAAGTTAATTGATGTACATAATTATACTGTTGCAGGGAATGTACTTTGTTTCATCAGTTCTGCTGATGAGGATGAACATGCCAGCAGAGTATCGAACCATCATCACCCAAGTGCTTGGTGAACTTCAGTTTAATTTTTACCATCGCTGGTTTGATGTTATCTTTCTTGTGAGTGCACTGTCATCAATTGGTTTCTTGTACTTAGCACACAAACAAGCACCAGGAGAAGCTGGATAGCCACAACTAGAACAGTCAGCTTGTATTTTACTCTTATTCCAGAAATAAAAAGACAGGCCACTATGTCCGATTGAGAAGTTCCGGGGACTGTTTGGTTTAAGGGATTCAAAATTATGCATACTTTCAGAGTTTTCTCTGACTGTTTGTACAGTTCTTCTCTCATGCCATTTGCAAAACATATCTGAACTATTGTTTTGGGACCCCTATTATCAAGAAGAACTGTCTATGCATATTGTCTTACTGAACTGTATATGATTGGTGGATCTAACAGTTCTCAACCCTCCCCCCTACACCAGCCAGATTACTTTCCATATTTGAGTTTGCTCCCCCATATAAAAAAGAAGTAAAACTCTCATCATTCCCAAGTGTTCCATTATCATTTGGAATGTGCTTTATGAAATGATGACTTTATCTACAGCTTGTGTTATTCATAACTCTCCTCTTACCACAAAGGCAAGCATGATTCATCTCTGTGCAGTGTCTGTGAATGATCAGAATGCATAAAAACTTTGTGAACTTTAAAGGGATACTCATGTATGTCTAACAGCAGTTATGTTTCAGTTCTAAATGCCTCTCACACTCTCCCAAGGTGGCATTCCCAAGATGGACACAGAAGTATAGTTACTCTTTAACACCTGTTATTTATCAGTGCCTAGTAGCTGGAAAACACATCTGAACATACGTGTATCATGTCTGAAGCATATTCAAAATATACTGCTGAAGAAGTAAATTTTATCAATACCAGCTACGTCATTCTATGTTCTTATCACGTACTTCATTTCCCTGTACTAAAGTCAGTCCTGGCGATTCTTTATCACACTTCATATAAACAGACATAAATAGAATACAAGGGAAATGTGTGAATCTTTTAAGTCATGAATGACATTTTGTCTTGAATACTCATTGTGAGAATAATGAAAGACCTCTGTGATCAGAGCTATAATAATTTAATCATGTGGTACCAACCTACCTATTGTCTTGCTCTCCTCTTTTTCTTTCTTCTCTGGGTAGGTCATTTAGGTCCTGTTTAGTGTGTCCTAGTTCTCGTGACAATGGGATGGTTATAAAGGGTGCAGATAATTCGGACAAATTGCCATCTGTGGCTGGTAAATGTATGAGTTCTACTTGAGGAAATCTATGTGTGATGCATTCAGAGGCATTTGTACCCAGTTTGTTAATTTTTTTTTAAAGAACACTGAGAAGAATAAAGTTTATAGTTATTTGATTAAAGAAATGCCATTCATTACACTCGATGACAGAGTGTAATTTCTTGATGTTATTGCTTGTTTCGCATCACCGATGTAATCCACCACCTTTGCAGATTCATGAAGTTCAACCGAGGTGCATAAATTTTTTTATTATGTTATTAAATCCTGAGAAACAAGTGATAATGCACTGATACCTAATTTTTAAAATGATGCACTTCATGGTAATCATTTAAGGCACTTCAAAATACAGTTTCTAATTATGGATAATTCTGTTGACTATTTTGGATGGGAAACACATGTTTCACATCCTTTCTAACTGCTGGACCTAGTGAAAGTGCCTCCAACATTGGTTGGTTCCCATATTCAATTTCCAGTTGGCTAAAATTTTAATTTGTAGGCTACTTTGAACAGAAATGTTACAGTCCCCATACTCTCCTGCACCATGAGTTATGGCTCCCTGACCTCTCAAGTTCTTGGTGTCCCCCATTCTTGTAATTTCCAAGGGTTCCGGTTTTTTTAAAGATAGTTAATGTCTTTTTCTCTTCCTGTTTCCTGTCCTGTCACTGGGCTGCTAGTCAGTTACACTCTGTCTACAACCTTACATACAGCATATGGCTTGGTTTATCCTAATTATTTCCTAACAAAACTATAAACATTATAAGTTAAATTACCTAATGTACCCTTTCAATTTTTGTACACATCCTTATTTCATCCAAAATTTACTCAAGAGGCCGTACGGCTATACACATGTGAACTGTTTCCAGAAATATAATTTTACCGTGAATAAGAATTTGGACTCTGACATAAAGTTATCATCATGAATTTATACTATACTGGCAGGGAGGTCCTGCTTTAGCAGTAAGTAGGCTGGACAGAGTGGTATGAAAATAATGGAAGGTATCATAATGCAAAAGGTAAGACAACAACAGAATATTTAATAGATTTTCTCAAAAAGTACACAGTACGGTCCTCTTTCATGTTGCTACATTATGCAGCTTCAGATGGCATATCATGACATCTGGAAAGACACATTGGGCCTCCTATCAAATACAGCAGAAACTGCGAATTATTAGGTATACAACTTCTGTACACAGTTTACACTAGTACATATTGCACCTACTGAAAATTTAACAATTCATAATTTTGCTTCACTCTGTCTTTTGAAGATCCAGCACTATAAAAAAATTATTTATCTTTAACTGACCAATGGAGCTCCCATCTCAGAGTTTGTATGGCCACAGTATCAGTATTATTTAATAAAATGAAAAAAGAAACATGATGCCTCCAAACCTCCTGTATCATGATATGCTTATCAACAAGACACAAACCTTATGATACCATAAACCTATTTTTACTTACAAGAAGTGCAGTTAAATAAAGAGAGACCAACTTGATGTCACTT
>Ga0131853_10009170_pt1 | contig 18079 bp, 15 predicted proteins | sample TergutLab28metaG_FD_92764 | JGI IMG/M metagenome (GOLD analysis project Ga0131853, IMG submission 92764) | Labiotermes labralis P1 segment gut microbial communities from Petit-Saut dam, French Guiana - Lab288 P1 (version 2) (version 2) | ecosystem: Host-associated > Arthropoda: Insects >... | reverse complement strand
CTGACCTTTGTGGTCTTCAGTCAATAAGCGCGGGACCCAACGAGCACAAACTTTCCTATAGCCTAAGCTTTCAATCATCTCCTGTACTGCATTGTGCCCTAATCCAAGTGTTTGGGCTAATGTGTCCACAGTCACACGCCTGTCGTCTTGAATGATCTCATCCACTCTCTCCTTGTTGTGTTCAGTCGAGGCTGTTCGAGGGCGACCACTCCGAGGCTGATCTTGGATGTTCGTGTTCCCATCTTTAAAATGATTCACCCATCTTCGAACACTGCTCACACCCATGCACACTTCCATAAGCATGCTGAAGTCTCTGGTGAATTTCTGCAGCAGGATTTCCTCTTTAATGAGAAATTCGATGACAGCACGCTGGCGAAACGACATATCGTTGTCGGCCATTTTGTTAGGAGTGATACTGGTCACGTGATGCAAGCTATTGACGTCACAAGACCCTCAAGGATAACACAACAGCTGGTTCCATCTACCACCGTACTCTCCTTCGTCTGCTTTTCCCGGTTTGCATGCAAAAAATGGTTGCTCATGACTTTCGGTACGACCCTCGTATGTATATATATATATATATATATATAAAAGATATTAAAAATTGTATAACATTAAGTAGTTTTGGCCGTGTAAAAATTTATATTGGTAATAAATCTTTTTTGGTCTGAATGGAAATTAAAATACATTGTATTATACATTTAAAAGCGGTTGAGTTTCCCTGTCACAACAAAAGGAATAGAAGTGATAAAACATGTGACAAAGAAAATCAGACCAATGAAGATTTATTACCAATATAAATTTCTACACAGCCAAAATTACTCAAAGTTACACAATTTTTAATATTGTAAATATATTTTAATATAATTGTAAGTATTATGGGATCCCATACTACATGAACTACACTGATGTACCCTTTGTTTCTGTAAGATGGCCTGCTGATGGTCAGAAAAGGATGAAACATGTAGCCATTAAAATAAAGAAAGCTGATAACTAAATATAATATTGTTGTGTTTGACAGCAACTATAAACAACTTCTAAACATATTTTATCAGTGTGCATTTGTTGGTTTGTTACACAATCGTAAATAACTAAGCCATTTTCACTATTACTATGATGATCAATCCCAACTCCTGACTAAATGAAGATTACTGTTTTCCAAGACAGGATGCTATGCACTCTAGTGGATATTTCTAATGTTTTGAACAAACATACTGCCCCATTCTCTGGGGCAATGCACTCCTACTAAACCCTGACAAATTCACTCATATATCTTGTCTTCACAACCACTGTTACTTGCAACCCAACAGGAATCACTGTCAGCAAATATTCCACTTACTTTTGACATAAACACCATGAATCTCCCCACATTCAACCACCTTTTTTTTTGTCCCATCACTTCAACAGTTCTTTACAACAGTTATGTTGTAACAAGAAATCCCTTCTGTCTGATAAATTCTACTCTAACATGGCATCTAAATATGTCTTAAAAAGGGGGGAGAACAATGCCTGGACAGGCCCTGGGGATTCAAGAAGGGTGAGGCTCCCAGATTTCAAGACAATCCGTATATGAAGGTAGCCCCACAAATCATCCACCTTTACCTCCCAGGAAATATTACTGGTCCTCATTTCTATTACAGGCTGAGTCAAAACCAGGGCCATACTGCAGCTGGAAGGATATGTCAACGAAAAATTCAAGTGACATCATCAGGTATTGAACCTGTGACCTGCTGGCTTTTAGCACAGTGCCTCAACCAACTGCACTATCGAGTGTCACCATCTCAATTGGAAATTCCAGCATTACTCAGTGTCCAAATCCAAGGGTTCCAATTTGAATCTTGGCTGGCTGCAAGCCATGACATTCTGCAGCTTTTGTACTGCCTCCATGCTAATCCAGGGGTATCTTCATCAACTGTGTGGGAAAGTCATACGAGATTTGTAACATGTAATGGGGTCCATACTTGGCAAAAACATGTGTTCAATTTTCATTTCACTTGTCATTCAGAGATAGCTGGATAGTAGCCCTTCTCCATCAGTTGGTAGCTTGTGACACTATACTATTATAGTTTCTTTGTGTATTTGTCCTTCAATTTCCATGCAAATGATAAGTTGAAACATTCACAGTGCAGGTTTACATCACCACTCCTTCAAAGTTCTTACTAACTCATTATAATTTTTAAAACATTTAAATCCTACACAATGTATACAGTTGAAACAACACCATTACATAACAGAAGAATAAGTCACTCACTACACACGTGCTGGTATGGTTGAAGTTCAGGATAAAACTCCAAAACAAAACACCAATGCAACAAATACTTCAGATGCAACACCAGATGTCAGCAAGATGCTTAACCACTATGGTACTTACTTCTTTTCTTGGTTTGAGGCTTTCTCCTGAAGCAAAAGTTCCCTCAGTTCTTGTACTTCAGTTTTAAGAGTATTTATAGCCTTCCCATCAACAGACTGTTTCTCCTTCCACTGGTTTATGTTATCAGATACAACCTTGAGCCAACTGTCCAAACTAGTGAACCTGTATTAACATTTAAACACACATTGTACAAATAGGTTTAGACACTTCCACATGAGAATGCTGATTACTTTCCTAAATAACCAACTCCCTTATGCACTGCAGTGTACTATCCAAACAGTTACTCACGAATCTGAGTGGGATGACAGACGGTCACAGAGACATAGAGACACACACACACAGTGTGCCCGAGGGACAGACAAATTAAATACAGGTAAGACAAATGAACCGACAGACAGATAAGACAGCTCAATTTCGCATTTTAAGAACACATTTTTCTATGATTCAATATTATTCTACCACCTAAGTCTGTCTTCTAAATATACTACTGATACAAACCTCTCAGACTCTCTATCCAGGCAGCTACTGATTTGTTCCAGCATTTCTTCACAATCTCTCAAGTCATGTGCCAATAAAGCTTGTTCATTAACAGGAGACTGTGTACCCTTTTCAGCCACAGTTGCTGCCACCACCTATCAACATGCGATTGAAACAATGATGTGACTACGCTAAGAATGCGAAACTTATGGAGGAAATAAATGTACTCATACACAACAATAATATATTTGGGACAACAAAAACTGAACAATGAGAGTTTAAAAACCTTCAGTCCAGTGCTTGTGGCCTTTGCTCAACAAAGCAGCTTAACTAGTGCCAAACCTCGTATTTGGAGGCTTTGCCATTGAAAGACTTCCCCCACCTGTTCCACACAAAAACACTTGCAGCACAGCATCTAGTAAAGTGATTCTCAGGGCTAAGCAATGCAAAAAAATTTTGAAAATGCTCATTGAAAATAAACAGTATGCTGTGGCTAACATTTCCAAACATGGCCTTCATGCCCATTCCGGATTCTGTTCATTGGATGAAAGACTCCCTGCCAGTAAAAACACAGATTATAACTTTATGTGCAGCATGCTGTTAAATATGATCACAAGAACAACCTATATTGTCTAACACAATGATCATATGGATACACACATGAACTGAACAGTGGAAAACAGGACAGGTAATGCCAAATCAGGCACCGAAGTGGGGGGAAGGGCTTCAAACAGTAACATTTTTGGACACACTCAATTCAGATCACTGACACTGGACAGTTTTAAGTGATTACTCTGTATTTTGTCACTTTAGCAATCTCTTTCCTCAGCTCATCTGTTAAAGAATTAACTATAGCTCATTGTTCATCCAGTTGTAACACAAGCCTCTGAACAGTATGTGATAATGCAAGCAATGCGAATGATTAGATATCATTACAACTAATGTTAATCAAATTTTAAAATGTTTTAAATCTGTTCAATGAGAGAAAATTTATTAAATTAAACAAGATTTCATTCATTTCTAGAGGAAATCATGCTGTGCCATATTAGTTGCCGAGCACTTCCTGCACAGAAGTTTGGATACAAGGGGAAATGAATGACGTGCACAGTGAATTTCTGGTTTTCCGCCATATACCTTTCTTGCCCTGACATACCTGAAGGTCTGAAACTGGCATTTGGTTTACTATTCCTTGGACTTCTAAAATGTTAACCTGGTCTAAATTCAGTTTCATTCTTGGCTTCCAAATTCCATCTGGTGGTGGGCACACGCCCGTGTGTGTGTGTGTGTGCGCGCGCACGCGCACGTTACATTTTTGTTGGGTTGTATATCATATTATGAATTGTAAAATTTCATATGTAGATTAAGTTTTATTCATTACAACACCAGCCAGGTTATTTGGTGTGCCACTACTGAGCAGCATCACGTGAGTAAAATAACTGAATATATTTTGTTATAATTATCTTTGTAATTATTAAATGCTGTAATCTTTAATTTCTTCAATCTGTGTTGCTGTACTTGCACTCCCCTGCATGAACAAGATTTATATAATATTTTTGGTGGGGAGGGGTGGGAAGCAATACCAAAGACAGTTTTGTCATTTACTTTAATACATGTACCATGTACCTCACATTATTTTTAATTATAACCAACAAATGTACATTTAATATAAAAGTATATTTCACAACCGTGTTTCCCTGTATATTTTTTGAAATTCAACACTTGCAATCTAAGAACTTATGTAACTTAGCAAGCAGCAGATATGTTTAACTCCCTGACAATGACATAAAATGTCGACATATGTAGGTGTTGGCGCCCTGCTCTGGTTCAGGGGAACATATAAGAGAGTAGAAAATTAATTCTATTTATAAAATAAATGCCAGTCAAACTGTAAGATTCACGTTTACTATTAAACACATATTATGTAACTTTGTACACTAATCCTGAACTGGTTTTGGTTCTTAGCTTGTGTATGGTACTATTATCACCACTATGACAACACAATTGTTGTAATTGCCCTTTGCAATATAATTGTAATGGTTATGATTTCAACACAAATAAATTCACAAAAATGTTAACACCTTGAAATACACACAACACCTTCTGTAATTGTTTAATGTAATTCAAGTGGCACCCTTGTAGTAGTACTGCCTCATGCAGTTCACTATCTATACATCTGATTGGATGCTAAAACGAATGGTGACTAATTACGAATATTATTAACACAACAATTGCGAGTTATCGCAGCACTGTAATGCAGGTCGATTCTCCCTTATGGAGAAAGCAGGCTTCCACGCGTCTGCTTGAGCGCGAAGCTGGTCAGTGTACTGTGTCAGACGCACGAGCTGTGTGATGCACACTGCCCTACTAGAACAAAGGAGATTGTTCTCGAAGCTTCTGGACGCCCGTGACGTCACCTTACCTCGTGATGGTTACATCATCCCTAGGAGGTAGCAAGATTTGTACAATATGGTGCAACCAATGTTACGCCTAGTGTTCGCAACAAAGATACAATTGTATAAAATTTGACCTTAGCGTAAACTTATGTAACTTAGCAAGCAGCAGATATGTTTAACTCCATGACGATGACATAAAATGTTGAAAAATGTAGGAGTGTAAATTGTACATGTAAACACCATTGTGATACATACTCTCATGATATTAATTGTGCATTTGTTGGTTAAAACAAAAAATAAATAAAATAGTACATAAAAAAAAAAGACTTGTCATATACAGTGTATATACATATTATTACTGTATTACTGATGAAGTTGGACTGATACTTTGGTACAACTTAAGCAATGAAAGAGGGACATGAAGTTTGGTACTTGGAATGTGAGGAACCTGTATAAGGCAGGTTCATTTATGGCAGCAGTCAGGGAATTGGCTAGATATAAATTAGATTTAGTGGGTGTGCAGGAGGTTAGGTGGGGCAGAGGGGGCACAGTAGGAGCAGGGGATTATAATTTTTGCTATGGAAAAGGAAATGAAAATCATCAATTGGGAACAGAATTCTTTGTACCCCACTGAATAGTATCAGCAGTTAAAAGAGTACAGCTTCTTAGAAATAAGGTGTCATACTCGTATCTGCGAGGTCGCTGGGGTAAAAGCATTGTTCTAAATGTGCATGCTCCAAGTGAGGAGAAAAGTGATGATTCAAAAGAGTTTTTATGAGGAATTAGTGCAGGTTTTTGATCATTTTTCTAAGTAACATATGAAAATTCTATTAGGGGATTTTAATGCAGAAGTGGGGAGAGAGAATATTTTCAGACTGACAATTAGGAATGAGAGTTTACATCAAGATAGTAATGATAATGGTATTAGAATAGTAAACTTTGCCATATCAAAAAATTTAGTTGTTAAGAGAACGATGTTCCCACACTGAAACATTCGTAAGCACACCTGGACCTCTCTGGATGGGAAGACTCACAACCAGAATGATCGCATATTGATAGATAGGAGATGGCATTTGAGCATACTAGATGTACAAATTTTAAAGGGAGCTGACTGTGATACTGATCACTATCTGTTGGTTGCAAAAGTTAGGGAAAGACTGGCAGTAAGTAAACAAGAAGCACAGAGGTTTGATGGGAAAAGATTGAATCTCAGGAAGCTGAATGAGCTGGAGTTTAGGAAACAGTATCAGATTGAGATAACAAACAGGTTTACAGCTTTTGAGAACTTAAGTGATGACAAGGACTTAAATAGGGCTTGGGAGAACATTAAAGAGAAAATAAAGACCTCAGCTAAAGAGAGTCTAGGTCTAAAAAAATTAAAGTAGCATAAACCATAGTTTCGAAGAAGAATGTTTAGGTTTTTTAGATCAAAGAAAGCAGGCTAAAATTCAGTGGATACAAGAGCCAAGCCAAAGCAATGTAGATAATCTGAACAATGTCAGACGTGATGCTAGCAGACATTTCAGGAACAAAATGAAGGTATATCTGAAAGCTAAAATTGAGGAACTTAAAACTAACATAAAGATAAAAAATGTTAGGGACTTGTACAGGGGCATCAAAGACTTTAAGATGTGCTACCAGTCATGAACTAATATAGTAAAGGATGACAAAGGTGATTTAGTTACAGACTCCCACAGTACTTTGGCTAGGTGGAGGAACTATTTCTCCCAGCTACTGAATGTACATGGGGTTAATGATGTCAGGCAGATAGAAATACTCACAGCAGAACCACTAGCACTTGAGCCAAGTGCCTCGGAGGTTAAGTTGGCTATTGAAAACCTGAAGAATCACAAATCACCAGGTACTGATCAAATACCAGCAGAACTGATTAAAGCAGGAGGCAAGGCAATTCGCTGTAAGATTCACAAAACTTATTATTTCTATTTGGAATAAAGAGGAATTGCCTGAGAAGTGGAAGGAGTTGATCATAGTACCTATCTATGAGAAAGGCAATAAAACAAAATGTAGTAATTATAGGGGCATATCACTTTTGTCAACTACGTACAAAATTTTATCCAACATCCTGCTCTAAAGGTTAATTCCATATGCATAGGAAATTACCAGGGATCTTCGTGGATTTCAATGCAACAGGTAAACTACTGATCATATATTCTGCATTCTTCAAATACTAAGAAAAAATGGGAATAATGTAATGCATGGAAGGAGAGGAAATGGTTAACATTTGGTCTGTGTTTGAGGTTTTGGAACTTGTAGAGAATTTTGGTAATTTTATATGCATAGCCTGTACTATGTAAACTGGCATGATGGAAATTCTGAATCTGCAGTTAAGACACAAATTTAGTCGAGTAGATGCACACTATAGCAACAGGAAGACTGTGTGCAACATTTCTCAGCAACAGCACATTCCTTTTATGATGGCATATGCTGTTGCTAACTGAACTTTAAAACGCCGAGTTATGGACTTCGTGAACTCATTGACACACCTGTAAGACGGAGAGGCAATACTTTTGTGATCCAACCTTTAACGCAAAGAGACACAAAAATCACAGTGCTCTGGGCAAGGCCTTAGGATGAGCCTTCTACCTCAGATTTTTTAATTCATACCAGGTGAGAGGTGTACGGTTCATCCATAACTCATATGACAAAAAAAATGATTGAGAAGTGTTTTATTAGTTGTTATATATTTCCCAAATTTAGGTAAAACAAGAAAACTGAATTTACGTGAATGATCTGCCTTTATATTAAGTCAATATGTAGACTATTTTAGAGAATATACATACATATTTTGCTAGAAATATGTAACCTGTGTCTGTCTGAGATCCGCTGGGATGTAAGCTGCAGTGAAGTATCACACAAAATCCTATCCCAAGTAATTCCTTGAATGAGTTATTTTATTGTGAGAGTATTGATAAAATGTAGCGAGAACTTGATGTACAGAATGTGTAGACAAATTAATACTTACTATGGTTTAGTGAATGGGAAATTATGACAACAGTTTGAATAACTATGTTGAGCGAATTATTTTAACATAATACTTAGACAAGTATATTATATACTGAATGAAAAAGAAACGGTTTGTCAGGAACCTGTGTAGAATCCAAATTATGACTGGTGGCAGCAAATTTAGGTTTTGTGTTGATAAAGCAACAGTAGAATTGTTGAAATTTTGCAAATTACATAGTGCCTGTTCGGGCTAGTATATTTGGAGACTTTTCCATAGCTTAACTGGCACTACAAATCGGTGGCATCAGTGGGTTTACAACCTCTGTAGCCACTACAATACAATGAAGCAGTGCATCAGCTCATTATAGACTTCAAGAAAGCTTATGATTCAGTTAGGAGGGAGTCTTATATATTCTCATTGAGTTTGGTACCCCCATGAAACTGGTAAGGCCAATAAAAATGTGTCTGACTGAAACATAGCAGAGTCCAGGTAGGCAAGAATTTGTCCGACATGTTTCCTATTAGAAATGGCTTGAAACAAGGAGATGCTCTATCGCCATTGCTTTTCAATTTCGCTTTAGAGGGTTCAGCTAATCCAGGATGGCTTGAAATTAAATGGTACACATCAACTTCCGGTTTATGCCAATGATGTTAATATATTGGGAGGAAGCATACACTCTATAAAGGAAAATGCAGTAACTTTGGTAGTGGCTAGTAAGGAGATTTAACTAGAAGTAAATGCTGATAAAGCTACGTACTTGGTCACATCTTGAGATCAGAATGCAGGACAAAGTCACAGTGTGAAGACTGATAACAGTTTCTTTGAAAGGGTGGAAGAGTTCAGATATTTGGCAACAACTTTAACAAATCAAAATTTTATTCAAGAAGAAATTAAGAGCAGACTGAAGTCAGGGAATGCTTGCTATCATTCAGTACAGAATCTTCTGTCTTCCAGTTTGCTATCCAAAAATTTAAACATTAAGATATACAGACTATAATTTTGCCTGTTGTTTGTATGGGTGTGAAACTTGGTTGCTGATATTCAGTGAGGAACGTAGGCTGAGGGTGTTTGAGAATAGGGTGTTGAGAATATTTGGGCCTAAGAGAGATGACATAATGGGAGAGTGGAGAAAACTACAAAATGAGGAGCTTAATGATCTGTACTCCTCACCCAATACTGTGTGGGTGATAAAATCAAGAAGAATGAGATGGGCGGGGCATGTAGCACGTATGGGGGAGGGGAGAGGCATTACAGGGTTTTGGTGGGGAAACCTGGGGGAAAGAGACCACTGGGGAGACCCAGGCATAGATAGGAGGATAATATTAAGATGGATCATCAGGAAGTGGGATGTGGGGGTACGGACTGGATCAAGCCGGCTCAGGATACAGACAGGTGGTGGGCACTTTTGAATGCGGTAATGAACCTTCGGGTTCCATAAAATGTGGAGAATTTCTTGACTAGCTGCAAACTGGTTAGCTTCTCAAGAAGGACTCTGCTCCATGAGTAAGTTACAGAGAAAGTAATAAATATGATATTGGTTTCAATCTTAATTTCAGCTACTGAATATCTTTCCCATACTTTCCATAGCTCAAAAACCAAAAAAAGAAATTTTATGGAGCTCAAAGTAGTTCGTGACTTAGCACATCGTTCATTGTTTCAGTGTCATTACAAATTGTACATACTGTACTCTTGGCCAAGTCTAGATGACCGCAAATATTAGCATTGTGTTAACCTTTTTAAAGATGATTTATTGTGCCTAGTTTGTCTTCAATTCAGACTGCCTTTTGCTGTTTCTATTGGGGTTGCACCTGGGGACAAAGATATAATTTCTCACCCATTTTAATAAGGAAAATAAACATACCACAGAAGATCAATGTGAACACAAGTCGGTACCAGTGAGCACACTGCCTCACAGGTTTGTCCAATGCCATAATTTATGAACACTCTTCATAATATCTCTAATGCACCTTCAGCCAAAAGGCATTACACTGAAAATGAGAAGGGCATGCACGATAGAGCAGTATGAATTTTCAAGGGGTATTAAAGCAAAAGGAATGAAGCACACTGATAAAAAACAAAGACTACCTTTAGAGTCATTTATTTATGGGGCTGAGATAGCACAGTCAGTACCATGATCAGGTGACAGGATGGACAACCAAGAAATTAAGTTAAATTCTCTGGAGGGCCAACAGATTTTTCTCTTCTCTACATTGTCAAGCTTGAAACAGATGAATCCAGTCCATACCCTATCATACTATACATAAAATCGATTTTAATTCCATTCTCCCACCTAAACCTCGGTTTACCAAAACTCTTTCCTTCAGGTTTTAACACCAAAACACCACAGGAGTTTCTCTTCTCTTTTGTGTGTGCAATATGCTCTGCACAGGTCCTCCATGAATTAAAATAATCCTAACAATACACCTTCATGCGTATGTCAGGCACATCCAACTTTTGCAGCAAAGGACCACAACTGCTTTCTGTGGGCTGGACCACAGGCCACACGTGGGAAAAATCGTGATATGTGGTATTCCTAACCACTAAATTATTGTGTAGTTTTTACAGCATACACATCATTTACAAATGTGACCATGGGCCATGGTTTGGACATTCATGGTGCAGGTCACTCCATCCAAGTCTGAGGCAATTTGTTACATACTGTAACATGCTACTTTTTTTGGTAATGCAATGTTTGGAGCCTCTTGCTCAACACCCACAGCGGAGAATGTCCCCTTCTTGCAGAGCTACTAGCAGCTGCTTATTCAATATATTTGCACCTACCCATCACATCTGGAGGCTGGGTCCTCCATACACAACCTGAGGATGAACCATGCTTGGTGACATGGACCCACATCACCTGATACATACCTGTCTTCCATACACAATATGAGGATGCACCATGCCATGGTGGCAATGACCCACATCAAATACATACATACCTGTTCTAGCAAGACCGTTATCTTCTGTTCCAGTTCTTCCTTCTCTCTCTGTGATTTCTGCAGTTGCTCCTTCTGTTCATCCATTTCAGATTTCTGTGCCAACATTTCACGCTCAAGGCGTGATTTTTGTGCTGTTAACCGTTCCACATCCACAGTCAGCTGACGCTTAGCACGCTCTACTGTCTCAAGCTGCCTGTTTATTTGTTCCAACAAAGTGCTCATTTCCTGTTCTTTCTTGCTGGGAGATATACCCTGATGCTGCTCTTTCCTTACCACTGGAGTTGACAGTTTCTGCTGTAGCTCAGCAATCTTGCCTTTCAACTGTAGGTTCTCTCTCATCAACTATAAAAATTAAAATTACAACATTATTCAATCACAATGACATACTACTACTACTACTACTACTACTAAGAATAATAATGTCATCCTGGACGTAATGAGGATCAATGATATCAAAAGTCATATATGAGGACTGCAAGAGGAAGAACAAGAATTTAAGTATAGCCTGGATCGATTACCAGACAGCATTTGACAGCGTTCCACATAGCTGGGTAGAAGTCAATAGAATTGGTAGGAGTGAACAGTAAAATTGTTAGATTTTTTACATTATCAATGGAAAACGGGAACACAATGCTTCATTTAAAAACAAAGCAGAAAGTAATGCAGTCACAACCCATTCAGATACAAAGAGAAATATTCCATGAGAACTCTCTTTCGCCATTAATCTTTTGTGTAGCACTTATTCCACTAGCAAACAAACTGAACAGAGCTGATTGTGGATATTAAGTACATGGAAATGAGAGGAAAATAAGTCACTTATCGTATATGGATGACTTAAAACTGCTACGCATAAGTGAGGACAATTTGGAAAAATGAAATAAAAATTGTGAAAGCAATTAGTATAGACATTAAAATGTACTTTGGATTAGAAAAGGGTGCAAGAATATGTCTAAAAAAAGGTAGGGTCCAAAGCAAAATATATGTATAGAAGGCACATTTGAGGACATTAAAGAACTGGACCCAAGAGAAGTATATTAGTATTTAGGGATAGAAGACAGCCATGACACAGGGAAAAAGAATGAGAAAGACAGGTTGAAGAAGGAATATTTGAGGAGACTGAGATTAGTTTTGGGCACAGAATTAAGTGCAAAGAATAAAATTCAAGCAATGGCACCATTGGCAGTACCACTACTTCGATACCGTTTTGGAATTATTAACTGGTGCCAAGATGAACTGCATAAACTGGACAGGAAAACAAGGAAACTGCTAGCCATCTATGGTCAGCATCACCAAAAAGCAGATGCAGATCACTCTTATGCTCCCAGAAAACTGAGAGGGAAGGGCCTGATACAGTTTGAAGCAGCCTAAGCAGTAGAAATTACAAAAGTTTTGGAATATGTAGACAGAAAGGAAGATCCACTAATATGGACTGCCAGAACCCACAAACACAACACCAACTCAGCAGCATTACAGACAGCTAGATGCCTCAAGAAAGAATTACAGGCAGGAACAAGACAAATAAAGAACAGCATAGAAGACAGAGAGGAAAAAAAGATGGCGAGGGAAGAGGATGCACGGACAAGAGCCACGTAACTTAAGACGAAAAGCTAGTGGATAATGAACAGTCATATCGATGGCTAAAATTTGGATACATTAAGGGAGAAACAGTAAGCACAATAGTAGCATCTCAAGACCAAGCAATTAGTACTATTTTAAGAATAAAATTTTGAAGGAAGAAACTGAGAGTAAATGCCAGTTACGCAAACATGTAGAAACTATTGACTACCTAACCTCAACAAGTCCCATTTTGGCGAAGAATGAGTACTTAATGAGACACAAAGTTTTTGCACATTTGCATTATTTTCTATGCAAAGCCCTAGGCACTAACATGAGAGACAAAGGGTACAAACATACCCAAGCCAGTGTATGGAGGAAGATGTTACAGTGTTATGGAATCAAACAGTACACACAAAGAACTTACAGCAAATAGGCCAGATATAATTATAAACAAAAAATAGAAAACAGGCATACTGATAGATGTGGCAATACCTGAGGACAAAAATGTCATGCAAAAGGAAGCAGAAAAGAAGCTGAAATACAATAATTTATGTATAGAATACAACGAATGTGGAACATGAAATGTATGAATACACAGGTAATAAATGAACACCAGAATAGTAAAGAAAAGTTTTAAGAACATATTTGGAAGCCATACCAGGAAAACATTCAACAGATTCACTACAAAAGAAAGCTATACTTGGAACATCACACACAATACAGAAAGTGCTGCAGTCTGAAACTTGAGGCCTCAGCAGTGGAATCACCATTGGTTCAGGAGAAGTACAAAAAAGAAAGGGCCTGTGACAAAAAACGATGACAACAGAACAGCAAAATTTTCAGCATATGCTGTGTATGCTATATGTTTTTATTAGATTATCTAAAGCTTATTAGCACTCCAATACTTTGCATAATTCCATTCGCAGTTATGATATGACACTGGTGGAGTGTCAGGCCCCACTACTTATCATGCAGGAAATGGTCACCCTGTGTGTGCATGCACCTGCGTGTATGTGTACATAATTTATAACAATGTCAGTTATCAAACTGGAAGTTATGTCAGTCTCAAAGTACAGTGGTTTTCATGCATTTACACAGGCAGTTACTCTATGTTCAAAACTGTGCCTTACTTCCTTACTCACACTGACTCCATGGATCAAAGTTCTTCTTGTAAAGCTAACTGGTTTTTGACTAGTCAAGAAATTCTCCACATTTTATGGAACCCAAAGGTTCAGTACCACATTCACAAATGCTCACCAACTGCCCCTATCCTCAGCCAGCTTGATCCAGTCCTTACTCCCACATCCCACTTCCTGAGGATCTATCTTAATATTATCCTCCCATCTATGCCTGGGTCTCCCAAGTGGTCTCTTTCTCTCAGGTTTCCCCACCAAAACACTGTACACACCCCTCCTCCCCAATATGTGCTACATGCCCCGCCCATCTCATTCTTCTGTTTTATCACCCGCACAATATTGGGTGTGGAGTACAGATCATTAAGCTCCTCATTATGTAGTTTTCTCCACTCCCCCCTTACCTCATCCCTCTTAGGCCCAAATATTCTCCTCAACACCCTATTCTCAAACACCTGCAGCCTATGTTCCTCCCTCAATGTTAATGACCAAGTTCCACAGCCATATAAAACAACAGGCAAAATTATAGTTCCGTATATCTTAATCTTTAAATTTTTGGATAGCAAACTGGAAGACAAAAGATTCTGCACCAAATGATAGCAAACATTCTCCGACTTCAATCTGCTCTTAATTTCTTCCTGAATAGAATTTTGTCTTTTAAGGATGTTCCTAATATATGAACTCAACTATTATAAAGCTTTATGTTGTGACTTCATCCTGCATTCTGATCTCAAGGCATGACCATGTACTTAGTCTTATCAGCATTTACTTATAGGCCAGTCTCCTTACTTGCAACTGTTAAAGTTTCTGCATTTTCCTTTATAGTATGTACACTTCCTCCCAACATGTTATCATCAGCATAAACCAGAAGCTGATATGTACCTTCTTAATGGTGTTCTCTAAAGTAATGTTGAAAAGCAATGGCGATAAATGATCTCCTTGTTTCAAACCATACCAAATAGGAAACATTTCAGACAGATGCTTGCTTACCTGGACTATGGTACAGGTTTCAGACACATTTTTATTAGCCTTACCAGTTTCATGGGGATACCAAACTCCATGACAATATCCCTCTAAAGCCGAATCAAATCCCTCAGTGCAATGGCAGCCTGCTGAGATTTTTAACTGAGGATTTTAATTTGTAATGCTTCATATTAGAAAAAAAAAAGGCTTATCTCATGGGCTTTTCCTTCAAATTTGAGGAAATAAAATTTTGCACTCTGGTTAATTCCGGAAAACATTTTCACCTATTTATATAATAAATTTAGACCTGTGATTTTCTTGCATTATACAAAATGTGTTGTAACTAGTTCATTACGCACATAATTGTGGTTGCAGCAGAAGGGTGTGGCATCTTGGATCGCTGTTTTATCATGACACAGAATTAACAATGGGGGTGATTTACAAATTCACTCTGGTGTGATATTTCTCTGTCTCTCTCTCTCTCTCTCTCTCGCGCGCGCGTGCGCACACACACACAACACAAAACACACATGCGCGCGCACGTGCGCACACACACACACACACACACTCACACACACATGAGGCCCACATCACATCTGGCACGCTTATACAATGTGCCATTCCTCTGGCCATGAGATGAACACAGACAGCAGCAGAGTTGGGAGGACAATTTCGCTGGCCGTTGCTGGTTATGGCAGCTCTCGAGTTGCACGACACTTGCGACCAAACTTGGTCTTCCAAACAATCTGTGGGTGGGGCAGTCTTGGCTTTTTCCAGCTTCTTCAATCAAATTCCTCACCAGAAGAAGCCTGAAATCTCAGTGGGTATATTTAGCCCCACATGAAGATAAGAGAATCCAGCTGTTGAGTAATGTTAGATCCACAAGGTGGAAAAACAATTTCATGGTCCACTTGAAGGTATGATGACTCAATGAATAGTTTTTGGCCATACGATCAGAACTGTCAACATAACCCATGTGCTGGTTGTACTGTTCCATGATGTGAGATTTCACAGGGTGACTGCCTTTACAAAAATTTCCTTCTGCTGGTGGTGGGTCCATGTTAGTCAGCATGCAAACTTCTCATCTGTCCTTCCAAACTAATGCAGTCACACCTCCCCTGGTCCTCACCCTTACATCACCCCTTTTCAATTTCAGTTGATCTGGTCCAAAGTCACAAGGCATGTCTTGTCTGTTGGACCATACTGTACTGCACGAATGTATTTTACATCTGTCAAAGTCATCAAAAAGTGTTGGAGATGAAAAGAAATTGTCCATAAATATTTTGTGTCCTTAGCCTTCAAATCTGGAAGTCTAATGTCTAACAACTGTATGTGTTGCAGTCATGTCGTCAGTGGCAGAGCGCGAGTCTCTATCCAAGTACAATCTCATGTTATATGCATATCCTGATTCATAACAGAGTTTGTAAATTTTGAAGCTGAAACCTTTTCTTTTCTTTGGAATATACTGCCTGAAGATAACACTGCCCTTGAATTTTACAATTACCTCATCCACTGCCAAATGCTCTGAGGGGCTACAGGGTGTAGCATAAGCCTCATTCAGTATGTCAAAGACAGTCCTTAGTTTCCACAATCGGTCATATTCTTCACCTTTGTCAGGTGTCTGCGAATTGCCTGCAAAATGCAGAAAACACTGCATGTGTAAAAATCTGTCTCGTCTCATGGTCTCACCATAAAACAGAATGTGTAGCTGTCTAAATCTCATCCGGTAGACATGTAGTGTGTCTTTCAATCTGTGTCCCATCTGCAGAGTGAAGGTAACAAAAGTCATCATATCCGACAACGTACTGTCTAGGCTAATGGCTAGGTCCAGCTCAATCATCTAAGTGTTGCTGGTAGTATATGTTGGTCTGTTCCACCAGCAGATGAAAAATTTCTGTGAAAAACATCAACATAGACAGTGGTGAGCTGCCTTTGTTGATTTGTGGAGCCTCACCTTTTTTTTAAACCTTTTTCTGGCCAGACAAGGGGATTAATATTTGTGTTCCTTCCTTGAGGCGGTCTCCAGATTGATAATCTGCCACTTGTTGCAGCCTGTGGTTCGACTTAGATAGTGGTAAGCTGTCTTTGTTGATTTGTGGAGACTCGCCCTTTTTTTTAAAACTTTTCCTGGCCAGACATGGAGATGAATACTTATGTTCCTTCCTTGAGGTGGTCCCCAGATTGGTAATCTGCCACTTGTTGCAGCCCGAGGTTCGACTTCTGCTGAGGCTTGCTGTTGTTTCTTCTCTTCTTCCCCAAAACCATCTTCAACATTGCTAACCTTAGCATCTTATTCTAAGCTGGTATCAGGAACCAGAATTTCACTGATGGCTTCCTCCTGGAGTATGATTTTCTTGGCAGCCATTTCTGAACACCTACAATCATTTGCCTTATTTAGACTCCTATGATTAGGCACAGTTGCAGAAACCTAATGCCACAAAGAGCTTCTTCTACTCTGACAGCAAAGAGATCTAAAGGTACGATGTGACTACTGTGTAAAATTCCAGCTATTCAAGGGTGCCCAAGCTGTTTTTAGTAGATTGACTGCTATGTGTTGCATGTTACTGCCCCACAACCCTTACAGAGTACCCCAGTACTTCAAGAGGCATGTCAGTGGGCAATCTTGTAGCTGTAAATATTGACTTTTGTGGATATCTCCCAATTTTTGAGCATTCGTTTTGTCTGAACTATACTGGTACAGTATGCCACTAACACATTTCTGGTCAACTATTAGTTTTCGTTTTATAGGGCAGTGTTCATATTTCAACCCACAGGGGACTCCAGTGCGAGCGATGAACAAAGTGGGTTGTGTCTGGAACTATATTAGTTAGTTACTTACTTACTTACTCCATGGTGCAGAGTCCTTCTTGAGAAGCTAACTGGCTTGCAGCTAGTCAAAAAACTCCCCGCATTTCATGGAACCCGAAGGTTCATTACCGCACTCACAAGTGTCCACCACCTGTCTCTATCCTGGGCCAGCACAAACCAGTCCATATACCCACATCCCACCTCCTGGAGATCCATCCTAATATTATCCACCCATCTATGCCTAGGTCTCCCCAGTTGTCTCCTTCCCTCCGGTTTCCCTACCAAGACCCTATACACCCCCCTCTCCTCACCCATACATGCCACATGCCCAGTCCATCTCATTCTTCTTTATTTTATCACCCGCACAATATTGGGTGAGGAGTACAAATCATTTAGCTCCTCATTATGCAATCTCCTCCATTCCCCCGTTACCTCGTCCCTCCTAGGTCCAAATATTCTCCTCAACACCATGT